>ULOU01039154.1_pt1 | contig 48878 bp, 48 predicted proteins | sample 1952821 | NCBI WGS metagenome assembly ULOU01 (sample SAMEA4835610, study PRJEB28245) | human gut metagenome | biome: gut microbiome; material: fecal sample | place: Denmark | collected 2008 | reverse complement strand
TTCAGATGAATACGGCTGTAAACCGTTGCCGTACCTGCGGCAAACTTGACCTGCACGTCATGTATCTCGGCTTTCTTGTACCAGATGGCCCCAGAACGAATCGTGTTCAGTTCCTGCTCCTTGCCCCAATAACCGCCCATGTGGACGAACTGTGCACTTTCGTGAAACAGCTCCGCCAGCTTATCGGCGTTCTTTTCCGCCATCCAGTCCCATTTGTTGTTCGACAAATCGATGACGGCTTGCTCCTCGGGGGTAAATGTTTTTGCGTTCTCCTGTGCCTTTGCTCCGACCGATAAAGTCAGAAAAAGCAATGCCGTAATAACCAATGATTTCATATCGCTCTGATTTTTAATTGTTACCTTGCAAAGGTAGCGGGATGGCAGAGAAACGGCGATACAAAAAAATCGGTAAAAACTGCGATTTTTACCGATTATACAAGAATTGATAGATGATTATTTCCGGTAATCCGTCGGATTAAGCCCGAGGTTCTGTTGCACGTAACGGCTGAAATAGGCGGGTGACGAGAAACCGAACATATCGGAAATCTGGACGAACGTCAGCGACTTGTCCCGCAACAGCCGCGAAATATCGAGAATCGTGTAACGGTTAATCCAATAGTTGGCGGCATATCCGCTGACCTTTTTCGACACCTCCGACAAATATTTAGACGTGACGCACAAACAATCGGCGTAATAGGAAACCTCCCGGTGTTCACGATAGGTTCCCTCTTCCAGCATTTTCAAAAAACGGTTCATGATGGAGGCGTTTTGCGTCGAAATATCGCTCTGACCGTAGAGGGTGGCGTGAAAGTCGAAGAAATCGAGAATAGCTGCCTGCATGGCGTTGATGAGCGTTTCCTGATAAAAACGGTGTTCCTTATTCCGGATGCGCAGTTCCAACAAATCAAAATCCCGGCGGCAGACGATTTGCTGCTCCGGCGTAAGGTGTATCACGGGATTGAGGAACAGAGCCAGCGATCCTTTCATACCGTAATTGCTTTGTGGCGTGCACAACTCGATAAAGCCGGGCGTGGCATAAATTATCTTGCATCGGAAGTCATCCGAAGGCTCGACCTTCTCGACCATTTTCCGTTTGCGGATAATTGACAAATCCCCAGCGTGCAACTCGAAGTCCCGCTCGTTAAAACGGTAACGGCACGTTCCGCCCAAGCAGAGCAAATGAGCCAGATATTCCTTCTCGGAATCCGTTCTCACAACGCCCAACTTGTCGGCGACGATTATATCTTTTTGGTATTCCATGCCGTAACCATTTGATTTCCGCTTGTAAAATTACAAATAAATTCACAAAAAACTCACAATCAATGTCAATGCGATTGTGAGTTTTACTGTTTTTAACGATATTTTGGCTGTTTATCGTATAACCTGAATCGTTCTCAGCCAATTTTCCACTCCATTTGTATTTCTTCCGGTTGTTCCGGATCCTTGCAGATGAAGGGAATTGGGAGTGAGTTCTACGATTTTGGCAAGTGTTTCCTCCCGATAGGTCGAAGCATAGGTGCAGAACGGCACGATAATCTTGTCTGAAAAGTCATGTTCCGAATTTTCAAGAAACGACCATATAGCCATAGGGGCAGTATGCCACCAAACAGGACATCCTACGAAAACTACATCATAGTCATCAAGGTTTTCCACTGTGTCGCTTAATTCTGGACGAATACCATTATCCAGTTCTTCTCGGGCAACTACAGTACATTCGTTGTAATCCGTCGGATAGGGATTGCCTTCCCTTTGATATTCAACCTTCTCCCTAAACGTGGCAACTCCAACTGGGAGGAACGCAAGAAGATTATGGAACGCTTTATCCGTCTTTTCGGAGCGGAATGTATCGACTGCCTTGTGGCAGACTGCGAATTCATCGGGAAGGAATGGACAGGATGGCTCAACAGCTGTCGCATACGGTATTACATCCGAATACGTCAGGACTTCTGGATTGTCAAGCCCTCCACCGTTGAGAGAATCCGTGCATGGTGGCTGTTCAATGATTTGAAGGTCGGTCAAGAGAAATTCTTCCATAAGCTCTTTCTTCACAAAGGTGAGTATGTCTATCTTGCCGGCAGTCGAATCAAAAACTCCAAAGGAGTTCCGGAATTGCAGATTCTCATATGCTTCAACCGCCCCGAGGACGCGATTTTGACATACAAAAAGCGATGGGAGATAGAAACGGCTTTCAGAGCCATGAAATCTTCCGGCTTTAACATCGAGGACACCCATATGCGTGATATGGAGCGCATCGCAAGACTTCTTGCGATGCTCTGCATGGCTCTTGTATGGACATCTCTCGTTGGCGAACATAAAGATATAAATATTAAACCGATAAAGATTCTAAAACATGGAAGAAAGGCAAAGTCGCTTGTCAAGTATGGTTTAGAGGAGATTTCGACCATACTTCTGCGTCCGGCTTATATCCCAAAATTCGATGTTTTCAAATTTTTGTCATGTACTTAACTCGTGCAAGAATTGTGTCATTTTCTTTTTCATGGGTCGAAAATTTATAAATTAATATTAGTTGCTTATATTTTGTGTTTATCTACTCGAAATTATCACTCGCCAGCTTCAACGCCTTCGGCAAGCACTCCTGCCAGAAAGCCCAGTCGTGCCTTCCGGGGCGGGTGGTATAGATATAGTCGAGTGTTGTTTGCTCCAATATGCTGTTCAGTGTATTATTCATCGGATAGGCTGCAAAGTCTTCCGTACCACATTCCATGACGAAAGCGGGAAAGTCGGCCAGTTCCGCCTCCGTTCTTTCCGTTACAAGCGGCGCAATGGGCGGTCTGTTCGACCCTGTAACGGTGAATGCCGCGCTCATCGCAAAACAACTACTGAACATTTCCGGGCGTTTGAACGCATGGAAAGCACAACCGTAACCTCCCATCGACAGTCCGGAAATGGATCGTCCGCCTTTGGTTGCCTTTACTCTGTAAGTAGATTCTATTGCCGGAATAAACTCATTCACAAAATAGTCTTCGTAATTCATATTCTGAGAATAACCGTTGCAATAAAACGAGCCGTATGCTTCGGGAGAGACGATAATCATCTCTTCGCATATCCCATTAGCGATAGCATCGTCGGCAATGGCTTTCAGGTTGCCGTTGGTTTCCCACGATCTGTAATTCTGCCCAAGTCCATGCAGGAGATAGAGAATGGGGTATTCTTTGTTAGGGTGAGTCTGATAACTCGGCGGCAGGTAAATGGTATAGTTTTGCTGCCCGCCTAATATCTCGCTCGCTATGGTCTGCGACATATCTAAGGTTCCTTCGGTCGGAACGTCCGGTTCCGGTTCGGGAACAATCGCTAAAAAAACAGCCCGGAGCGTTAAATCCCTTTCCGGCATGGAGAAAGAATAGGCGGCAACGCCGGAGAGTCTATTCTCTTCTTCATACCATGCGCTGAAAGTGAAGTCTTCATTGGGTATTGCCGTTACGAGTACGGCTTCCCCTGCCGGATAAGCCGATTTTTCGGATTCGGCTGCTCCGCCGCCTTCGGTTATAAGTGTTAATGAATAGGTAGTTTGTTCCGGCTCCACAGTCGTATTATCCTCCGAACAGGCCACTGTTAAGAAGAGAAAACTGATTACCGCAAACAAATTCAATCTGGTACTCATTTTTAGTTGCTATTTTTTAGTAGATGACAAAAATTAAATTTAAGCTGTTAAACATTTAATTTTTAGTCGATTAAGCTTGCAAAAATCCTTAAAATTTAGTAATTTAGCGGAACTGAAACGCACCGCCAGCACAGACGAGAACAGCACCCTTTACCGTCGTGCCTTCCGCAACCGGAAAGTAGTTCATATAAGGGCGGAACGACGGCGGATCTTGATAAGAGCCTTGACTGCCCGTATAGTTCGTGACCTTCGCCATATTGCCCTCCGGCCACAGATAGATGGTCGAAGCCAACGGATTCTGCTCGTCATCCCCACCGGCAGGAGGCGTATCATCATCCGGACCGGCAAGTGTCGTAAATTGGCGGGACTGACCGTAAACCGTTCCGGCCGAAGTCGTGGCATACGCCCTGACATAATAAGTCGTACTCGCCGAAAGCCCTGTTGCATAGCAGGCAAATGAATTTGCATCCCCGGCCCCTACATTGTGGTTGTCGGAAACGGTCGGATTGTCGGTTGTCGCCCAACAGATGCCGAACTCCTTTACCGCTTGCGTTTCGCCGATAATGCGACCGCCGGATATGGCATTTTCAGAGGTTATTGCCGTCACTTCGGCTGTCTCGACACGGATGGCGCTATCGGGCATGGGGTTGTCCGAGCGTTCGTCACATCCTGTTGCTGTGGTAACTGTAAACAGCGACAAGACTGCATAGAGAAATATGTTCCGTTTCATATTTGGACAGATTCGATGGCTGTAGGCGTGTAGGTATGATCATAGGTATAATCCTGAAAATTTCCGAAGTTTCCGTTACCGTAGGATATATTGAACGACCTTCCCGCATCGCCAAGGTCAATGGCACGGATAGCTGACATTTCCTCATCGGACAGCTCAAAGTCGAAAATGCTGATGTTTTCGAGAATGTGATCCGGGTTGGTTGAGCCGGGAACAGGACAAAGCCCTTCCTGCATGTGCCAGCGGAGAATAATCTGATAGACCGATTTTCCGTGTGCAGTAGCAATCTGTCGGAGTATAGCATTATTAACGTCACCTCTGTTGTGGTTCAGCGGATACCAACACTCCACCTGAATGTCGTAATTGTCAGCATAGAGTTGTCTGGCTTCCTTTCTTTGGGCAAGCGGATGGCACTCTATCTGTGCCACTTGCGGCTTGATTTCCGCATTTTGCATGACGTAATTGAACGCCTCCATGCGGTTGTCGAAATTACTGATACCGAGTGCACGTATTCTGCCTGCCTTATATTCATTTTCCATCACACGCCAACATGCGAGTATATCTTCCAAAGTGCCAGCGGGGTGATGAATATATACAAGGTCTATATAATCGACTTGTAACCGCTTGAGCATTCCTTCAAACGCATTTTGCGCATCTGCCAAATCTCCGGATATTTTGCTTGTTACCCATATTTCTTCCCGAGGGATGCCGCTTTCCTTTATTCCCCAGCCTGCTCCACGTTCATTATAATAGAACATGGCATCGTCCAAATGACGATAACCCGACCGGAGTGCCGAGATGACCATGCCACGAACTGTCTCGTTAAGCTGCTGCCGTTGGTTTGCGCCTTCCATGCTTTGTACTTGGGTGCCCAGTCCGAAACGAGGCATCATGACACCGTTGTTTAGCCTTACAAGCGGAACACCGGAAACCGATGTTATATTAGATACCGCTTGAGGTCCTCCATCGGAAGTGTTTCCGCCCGGTGCAGGCTGGGTCACTTGATGGTCGAAATTACCGGCAGGTACTGCCGCTTCTTGCTCGAAGCGTGCTTGCAACACGACGTTTCTCGCCGGCATGACGAACGTATGAACGGCCTCCGTTGCAACCGCTTCCCCGTTTTCGTACCATCCGGCAAAAAGATACCCTTCATCTGCCGTAGCTGTTGCGGTCACTTCCTCGCCCTCCGGACAGGTGTTCTTGTTCGCTGCGGCGGTTCCGCCTTCGGCTGCTGATACCGTGACCGTATAGGTCGGCTGCGGTTCGTTTTCGCCGCTCTCCGAGCAGGAGGCGGCAAAGCCGGCGAGCAGTGCGATCGCCAGACTTTTGATAATTCCATGTTTCATATGCGATTGATTTTATAAGTTTTTAGAGAAAAATTTTGTCAGTTTATTCACTGCCTGATTCACATACTCCGGCACGTGGTAGGTCTGGATATGCGTCGCACCGGGAATCAGGAACAGCTCCTTTTGCTGCGTGCCCGTCGCACGGCTATAACACAGCTCGGTCATATAGAACGTGTCGGCGATGCTGCCGGCCATCATCAACAGAGGTTGCTTGATAAGATACATGCCCTCGCTAGCATCGAACGCCATCAGGTCCACAAGGCTGCTCTTGGTGTAACGGAATGTCGAGTTGGGGTGCGTATGGCTTTGCAGGTAATAGCCATAGCCGTCGCGGTAGAGGTCGAACGGCAGCGCGGCAGCCTGTTCGGGCGTTACGCCGCTCATGTCGCCCACGTATTCGATTTCTCCACCCTCGGCCTCTTTCTGGCGGGCGACGCAGGCATCTGTCAGACGCTCCTGCACGCTGTTTATCTGCGAGTCGAGAAATCCATTACGGCGCACCAGTCCCGTATTGAACATGCTGAGCGTAGCGACCGCCTTGAATCGCTTGTCGGTCTGTGCCGCTGCCAGCGTATAGCCGCCACCGCCGCAGATGCCGAGAATACCCACACGGTTTGCATCCACACCCGGATATTGCAACAGGATGTCGGCGGCACGGCGGATGTCATCGATGCGGTGGGCAGGCTTGTCCGTATTGCGCGGCTCGCCCTCGCTGGCTCCCTGATAGGCGGCATCGAAAGCCAAACAGATGTAGCCTGCCTCGGCCATCCGCTGACTGTAAAGTCCTGCTACCTGCTCCTTCACTCCGCCGTTAGGGTGCGCTACGACGAGGGCAGGATAGCTTTTCGCGGGGTCGTAGCCCGCAGGCGTATAGACATTGGCGGCAATTTTCAACCCGTTCAAGTCGTAGGTAATGGGGCGGATATTCACATTGCCCGGAACATTTTCGGTAATGGCATCGGCATAGACCAATCCCCACGGGTTACTGTTGTGGCTCTTGAAGGCAGACATATCTGCCGCGGCGAATGCTTCGTTCTCTTTCATTGTCTCCTGTGCGTTTAATGTATTGCAGACGGCCAGTGCCGCGCACAATACAACTGTAAGTATCTTTTTCATTGCTAATTATTTATATACATTCTACGAATATGCAAATGTAAAAAGGGAGCATGAGACTCCCTTTACATTATTTTCCGTAAGAAATACCATTTTTACGGGAAATGTACTTCTCCCAAAATCTGACAGCATCTTTCTCCCAGCCTTCCGCACTCGTTTCGATGCCCAATCCAAAACCGTGACGCAGATTCGGGAAAAGGTGAAACTCGGCATCTATGCCCACTGCTCGAAGATTTTCCACCCGCTGCCGCATGACCGACGCACTCGCTATGCCATCGTTATCACCGATGACCACGTAGGTCGGCGGATCGTTGCGCGTATAATCGGCATGGCCGGTATAACCCATAATGACCGCAGCCGGACGCGGATTCTCAACATCGATGAATCCCTGCGTTGAATAAGAGCCGAGATAGGCCGCCATGCGTGCGCCCGCCGAACCGCCCCACAGCGAGTAGTCTTCGGTCGAGACCTGCAACTCTCCTGCATGGCGCATGATAAAGTCGATGGCTTGGGCGAGGTCTTCGCACGCCACCTGCGCACCGCCTGTCCGATACTGGATGGAAAAGGCGTTGTAACCCATTTCGCTCAAGGCGATAGCCAGCGGAAATCCCTCGTGTATCGCCCCGACATACGACCAGCCGCCGCCCGGGCAGACGACGGCGAACGGCCGCCCCGGTTCGCCGCGGAAGAAGAACAGTCCTGTATTGTCCTTGCGTGAATCCGCTTGTTTCTCTTCATCGGAATAGATGTCGTAGAACAATCGGTTACCATCGTGTACATAGTCTATCATCGTGTTGATGGTCTCCACAGCCCGCTCGCCCGTCACATAGTTGTGGTACGGCAGCAGGCTTGCCACATTCGCAAGCGGCGTATCGTCGTCATACCTCCGTTCGGCAGGCAGGATGAACTGCCCGAATCCGGCGAACGCTTCATGCTCCACCACATCCTTCACCGTATTTGAAACAGTCAGATGTCCATAAGTATTCATATTTCCGTCTTGTCTGTTCGGGAAGAAGAACGGCAACGCATTGTAAAGGTATTCCGCCATCGGTCTGTATTCATGCCGTGCGCCCTCTTTCTCGTGGAAAGTGAGATTAGAGAGCGGAAACACATCCGTAAGCCGCGCCATCGCCTCGACCTGCACCAAAGTCTCGCGATAGGCAGAATCGTCCGTTCCGCTCGCCGCCCAAATATAGAATCCATTGCCTGTATAAGGCGACCGGCTAACGATATCCGCCAGATAGAGTGCCGTTTCGTCGGGCCGGTTCATGCCGGCGAATCGTCCTAACGACCAGCAGTCGGCACTGACAGGCATGAAGTATTTGAAACAGGAGAGCGTATGTTCCAGTGCGTACCACGTCGTTACGGCTCCCATCGAGAAACCGCCGATAGCACGATGCCCGCGCGAAGCCTCCAAGCCTGCTGCATTCGTACTTTCAGCGTAGGTACGGTAGCGGCTCTCCACAATGGGAATCAAGTCGTTTACAAGCTCCTGTGGCAGGGCTTCGCAATACGGGTCGGCATCGGCATAATTAGCGGTCGGCTGCCCGTAGTTGTAGCTCGGCGACACTACGATGGTCGGAGCCATGTCCCCGTTCTCGGTCATGTGGTCGAGCAGTTTGCGTAACAGACCGTTTTCCGCCTCGAATGTCGTTGACGCCGTACCGTAGTGTCCGTGTACGAAGTAAAGCACGTTATAGCGTCGGTCGGTGTGCTCGTCGTAGCCGTAAGGCAGATAGACGTATGCCGTATTCGTGCGTGCCGCACCCGTGCCTTCGGCATAGTCGCGCGTCTGGTAGTCGATGCGCACGACTTCGCCCCGATGCTCCGCCTCTTGCCCGTAATTGAAAGGAACAGGATTGGTCTTATTTATCAGCCCCGTGTAGTCTTGCGGACGGTCAGGCGTGACGGGTTCTTCCTGCTCCTGATCCGGCGGCAATACCGGTTCGTTCCCTTCGCTGTCCGAACAGGAGGCCATGGACAGACAGCAAAGCAGTATGGTTTGCAATATGATCGTTTTCATTTGTGTAGTTTCTTATGAAATTTATACCGCAACCACATGACGCCGTGTTCCCGCTGCTCTGCGGAGAGCAGTTGCAGACTTTGCCCCGCAGCCGGGCAATCGGTTGCACCGCCCACGTACTCGAAGATAGAAGGTACACCCGAAAGTCCGTCGATGCCCGGATAAACGACCAGACTCAGTTCATCGACTAATCCCTCCGCGAGTAATGCTCCGTTCAATATGCCGCCGCCCTGCACCGATATGCAGCGGATACCGAACTCTTGGCCTACGGCTTCAAGCCCGGCTTGAAGGTCGGTCGCGTCGCTGACGATGACATAAGAAATCTGCTTCTCGCGCAGGTGGGCGAGGTACTCCTCTGTTGCATTCTGCCCCACGATGACGAGCATGTTGTCACCCCTTAGAGAGGAGGATGTAAAGAAAATGTCGGCCTCGGGGTCGGCCGCGATGAACATCCGCTCGGAGCGGCGTTCGCCGACGAACATGGTAGGCGAATCCGACGACACTGCATGTCCGTCGATTCCCCATTTATAGGGGAATGCGGCACGGAGGGTGTTCTTTCCGAACATCCACGCATCCGTACCTAATTCTCGTCCGATGGCGGCATAGACCTGCAACAAATCCGATGCAGGCGTACCGTCGAACGGCTGTGTCCATCGCTCGTTGCGCAAACGCCCATCGACGGAACTCATGATATGACATATTATTTTCGGTTTCATAATTTACTGCTTTACGGGTGACCCGCCGAACACTTCGCTCATCGGCATCGTCGATAGGGCATCGTCGATAGCCTGCACCTGCCCGGCCGTCAGGCGGATGTCGGCGGCTCCGATATTCTCTTTCAGCCGGCATAGATGGCGTGTTCCGGGGATAGGTACAATCCACGGCCGTTTGTTCATCATCCACGCCAGAGCAATCTGCGACGGCGTAGCGTGATGTTCTTCCGCAAGTCCCCTGACCAGAGCGAACAACGAACGGTTCCGTTCGAAACTCTCCGGACGGAACTGCGGCATCGAAGCCCGGTAGTCGGTCGTGACATCGAACGTTGTGTCCGCCGTATAGCAATCGGTCAGCAGCCCGTTGGCCAGCGGCGAAAAGGCTATGAAGCCCACGCCCAACTCTTCGAGCACGGGAAACAACGCCTCGTGCCGGCGTGCCATCATCGAATAGCGGTTCTGCACGGCTGTGACAGGACAGACCTTGTGGGCGCGGCGCAGATATTCTCCCGTAGCTTCCGAAATACCCCAGTGGAGGATTTTGCCTTCACGAATCAGGTCGGCCATCACACTTGCCACCTCTTCCGGCAAAACCTTCGGGTCGATACGGTGCTGGTAATAGAGGTCGATGCGGTCAGTACGCAGACGGCGGAGCGATTCCTCGACCGAACGGCGGATGGTCGTCGGGCGCGAATCGGGAATCAGGGCGTGCGGTCCCGCTGCATGGGGTGCATCGAACGTCAGTCCGAATTTGGTAGCCAGCACGATCCGGTCACGGAACGGTCGCAAAGCCCGGCCCAGCAACTCCTCGTTATCGTGCGGTCGGTCGGGCGTGCCGTAGACCTCAGCCGTATCGAAAAAGGTGTAACCCATCTCCACCGCATCGGAGAGCAGTTCCGTCATTTCACGCTTGTCGGCGGGTGCACCGTAAGCATGGCTCATGCCCATACAGCCAAGCCCGACGGCGGATACACGCAGACCGCTTAATCCCAATGTTCTGTAATACATTTTTTCTTTCCTCCTTTTTACTTTCTTTCTTAATTATCGGATTAACGAGTTTATGATATCAAATACTTCCTCTTTGCTCAATTCCGTATGACATGGAATGGTATCGACTTGTTCGCGGGTAATTTTTCCGTCATAATACATTTCCACTCCGAAACCTTCAAACAGTTCTACCAATTTTCGGGATGATTCTTCGATGGATGAATCGAAGCCGAATGCGTCATGATAGTATTTTCTGATGTCGTCCGCATGATGCTTGCCCATAGCTTGAAGGAATCTCGGAAAGACGGATGTCAGGCTCCTGCGATAAGAACTGCCGAATAACTTTTCCGGCAGGAACTCCAATTCGTAGATTTCGTAAGCGAACGGTTCCTCTTTTCCGATTCCCAGCCGGGACGAAGTGGAAAGCGAGGCACCCATCATGATGATACCCCGTGCGTTGAGGTCATCCGGATTTTTCTGCAAGGTCCGTGTCGCTTCGAGCACATTACGGATATAGGAAATCCCCGCATCGTAGGACATCCTGTTTTTATCGCCAAGAATGCCGGCAGACAGTTGAACCAACGTAACAAGTCCCGTATAGGTCGTCATCTCCCGGTCCAAGGTCAGCGAATATTTGGGACAAAGAATCGCGTAGTCGGCGGCGATGCCGTAGGACGTTCCGAAATCTCCGGTCCTCGAATCGACGGACACCGCCCCCAAACCGTTCTCCGAACCGCTGGATGGATAGGTAGGAATCAGCGCAAGCGGAAGACGTTCCAGTCCGTATGGAGTTTTCCCTTTCACGTAATTCCATAGGTCAGATTCGTGATAAAAGCCGAACGCTATTAACTTTGCGCTATCCATCACGCTTGCCCCGCCGGCACCGATAATCATCGTTATACCGTTCTCTTTGGCAATTCGGATGCCCTCCTGTATTTGGGCGAACTCGCGCGAAGAATCTCCGTATTCCATCAACGGAATACCATTGTCGGTCAAGGTCTGCACGATGTCATCATGGCAGCCGTTTCGTTTTACGGAGCCGCCGCCGTAAACGAACATGACCTTGTGCCCTTTGGCTATTTCGGCAATGGTCGTCCGTATGTCATTACGAAACAATAGTTTCGTGTCGTTTCTAAAAATAAAATCTTTCATTTGTTCAATTCTTCAGTAGTTTGTTAATACATGCCCATCCGCCGAATACCTGTAAAAACATTCCCGGAACGCCGATGCGGAAGTCCTGGACCGCCAGATAGAAATCGCCTTTCAGCGCCCATTCTCCGAGCGTTCCGACAATTTGATAGGCCAGTACGACGGAGAGCAGTATCCACACGGTCACTTTTCTAAAATGTGCCGCTGCCAACCCCGCGAAGAGAGCGAGCAGAACGGATTTCAGCAGGATAGACGGAAGTGATGCCAACATAGGCATACCGAACAGAAGCGAATTGACTGTCGGAGACAAGACGGCTGTCAGCAGCCCGACCTTCCATCCGTACTTGTATGCCCCGACGAGCGTAAAGAAATAAATCGGCAGCCAGATTATTCCTCCTTGCGGTATGAGATGAAAAATTTGAGGCAATGCGATATTGCCCAAGATAAATAATGAGGTTGCAAGATAAGTTTTCACATCACTGTATTCCAATGAATAGAGTTTTACTGTTGTTTGCATAGTTTTCAATCCAATTTAATCAGTTCATATTTTTGAATACCCAATCCGATTGTTTCTGCATGGTCAAGTGTGTGCATGCCATGACGGGAGTCGATACGTTCAATCAAATGGATTTTACCGTGATCTTCGGACGCACGTACAAGGTCAATACATGCACGGTCAAGAGCTACAGGATCAAGGGAGGCAAGAATACCAATATCGCCCATCTTCGGGTCTTCCGGCGAAGAATCACAGTCGCAATCCACCGAAAGGTTGTTGGCTACACTAATGTAAAGAATTTTGTCTCCGCAATGGTCAGCGACTGCTTTTGCAGCCTCTGCCATTGATTCAAGGAAATCGTCTTGTTCAGGGCTTCCCCAGCTTGTTGTACTTGCTCCTGCCGAATGGATGTAACGCTTGCCGTTGGACGATGCGATACCGATGGACATGTTCTTGATTGCGCCGCCGAAACCTCCCATTGCGTGTCCCTTAAAGTGTGACAGGATAATCGTAAAATCATAGTTCAGATAATGCGAACCCACAATATCATGTTTCAGGTGCTTGCCGCCTGTAAGCGGCAGTACTATTTCACCTTCGGCATCCATAATATCAACCGGGGCTATGGCGGTAAAACCGTGGTCTTCGGCCGCCTTGCGATGCGATTCCGTGTTGACACGACCTCCACCGTATGCTGTGTTGCACTCGACAATCGTTCCATCTACTTTTTGTATCAAGTCCTTGATTAATGCCGGTTGCAGAAAATTATGACCGCCGGGTTCTCCTGTGGAAAGTTTTACTGCCACTTTTCCGGTCGCTTCCCAACCCAAAGCCTCATATATCCTCACTAAATTCTCTGAATCGATTGCCTTGAACATATAGACTTTTGGAATGTCAGTCTGTTCAACATCGTTTTTTTCTTCAGGCTTGTTCTTCGACTTTTCTTGTGCAGAAGAACATCCTATTCCTGCATAAAGAGACATGAATGCCATCATGCTGATAATAAGAAAACGTCGTCTCATATCTTTATTAAATTAAAAGTGAATATTTATGCCGCCCATAACCGTTGCTCCCGGCATTGGATAACCGGCGTTTATTTCGTATTTCTGAGCCAGCAGGTTATCACCACGTACCCACAGGTCAAGCCATTTGGTCGCAGAAAACTGTCCGCGCAAGTTCCATAATACAAAGTTTTCCGTAACAGGATTGTCTCCCACGGAGGTATAAAGTCCGCCAATGTATTGGATACCGGAGGAAACGCTCCAACGTCCCTTGGTGAAACTGCCTCCAGCGTAAAGTTTATGTTCAGGGGCGGCAATCACCGGATTTTTCATATGCAGGAAACTGTAGTTGGCATCTACCGACCAATTCGCATTGATTCGATATGCGGCCATCAATTCCACGCCGGCATTATCTATCTTACCGGAGTTCTGATTGAGCATTCCGGAACCGTTAGGATTAGGAAGTGTCATGATCAGGTTCTTTCCGTCAATGTAGAAGACATTCACACCGTAGTTCAAACGACCGTTCAGCAGCGTTTGCGACAGGGCTATTTCATAGTTCCACATAGATTCCGGTTTCAAATCGGGATTCTGCGGAGGAAACATATACATCTCGCGCAGAATAGGGTAACGGAAACCTTTTGATGCAGAGACTTTCAACTCAATGGCATGTGGCAGATGAAAAGCAAGCCCCGTCTGCGGTATCCATTCCGTACCAATCCTTGAATGATTGTCCACACGAAGCCCGGCATTCAAAGTCAGCCATTTTCCAATGTCCTGACGAAAATCCATATATCCGGCAATTTCATCCTCGTGTTTGTCAACCAAATCATTGCGAGTACCCTCTCGTTCGCCTGCCACATAATTAGTCCATGCCTTACCGCCATAACGGAACCAGTCGAATCCGAATGTGATACGGTTCCCTTTGAAGAATTGCGTGCTTTGGAACAAAGACACGCCCATCATGTTGTCGCGTGAATTGAAACGTCCGTCCTGCGAAGTCTCGCCTGCGCTTGGCGTATAGCCGTCATTTATCCAATGGTTTCCCCAGTTATAGAAGAAACTTGCAGATCCTGAAGTCTTCTCATAGTTATTCGTCACGGCAAAAGAAGACACTCCTCTTGTAATACGTTGGTCGCCGTCAACGAGTGGCGCTGATACAGGACCGGGATAGGAAGCATTGAAATGTGTCACGTTCATGTCGGCATACATATTCCAGTTGTCGGTGATGTCATAGCCTAATTTGGCATATCCTCCGTATTGCTCGAATCCCATATCATCACGGTGTCCGTCAGTGCGGTTATACGATCCGCTGATTACAGAAGAAAACCGTCCTTTTCTGACCATATTGGTCAGTTCTGTTTCAACCGTGTTATATGAACCATATCCTGCGTGAAGATTGGTATGCACACCGTCCTCGTGCATTTTTCGGGTCACGATGTTGATTACTCCACCCATCGCATTCGAACCGTAGAGTACGGATGCTGGCCCTCTCAGGACTTCCACTTTGTCTGCCAATAAAGACTGGTAAGCATCGGCAATCGGATGTCCGAAGATACCCGCGTATTGCGGATGCCCGTCTATCAGCACCATCATTCGTGCAGTACCGCCGGAAAGTCCGCGAAGCGAGATTCCACCGGCAGCACCGCCCGACACACCGTATCCCATTATACCACGCGCGGTAGTGAAAAGTCCCGGTACGTTTTCAGTAAGCACAGGCAGCAGCGAGGGCTGCATGGATTGTTCTATCTTTTTACGGTTTACCACGGAAACAGCCTGCGACAAATGCCGCACATCCGTGGCGTTACGGGTTCCTGTCACAACAACTTCGTCTATCATGTACAAGCGCGTACTGTCCGCTGCATCCTGGGCTTGGATATCTTTCGAACAAAGCAAAGCTGTACACAATATCATGACACCTAACCTTTGCTGTATTTTTTTATTTATCATATTTTCAATTTGTTTATAAAACCTTGGATAAAGGGTAAACATTCCGCAGCCGTTTTACAATCCTTACACAAAGCCTCTACCGGACAAATTCCGTCATCTTTGCGATTGATGATATAGGGAACCTCTTTGCCGAAACGGAGAGATATACCGGACTCTTCAAGCAGTCCGAGAGCAGACGTACTGATGACACCGGCAAAGAGTTCCCGGACGCCTCCCAGTATTAGCAATGCGGCAGCCCCTTTGCCGACCACTTTGTCCGCCACGGACGCACCTCGAAGCCAATCGGGATGTTCCGTCAGGATACCATACAAGTCGGATATGCCTCGACCGTCGAATGTGCGGATTCCGTCACCGGCTACCACCAAAGAATGGTTGCCGTCTTGCAGTATCCGAACCAATTCGTCCATCATCATCCGATTTCCTGTTTCAGTCGTTCCACGTATGCGTCTATCCGGTGCAGTTCCTTCGGGATATCGATACGCTGCGGACAGTGAACGCTGCACTGGTTGCAGCCGATACAATGGCTCGCCTGACGCAATTTCGGGACACTGCGGTCGTAGCCCACGAGAAAGGCCCGGCGTGCTTTCCTGTAATTCTCCTCTTGCATGCTTTCCGGGATGTTCCCCTCATTCAGACATTTATTGTAATGGAGCAGAATGGCCGGAATGTCCAGACCATACGGGCAGGGCATACAATACTTGCAGTCGTTGCAGGGAATCGTGTCGAACTGCATCATCCGTGTAGCCGTCTCTTGCAGGAACTTGAAATCCTCCTCCGTCAGCGGCTTCAAAGGAGCGTAGGTGCGCAGGTTGTCCTCCAAATGCTCCATACGGGTCATGCCGCTCAACACGGTATGCACGCCCGGCAGGCTGCCGGCAAAACGGAACGCCCACGAAGCCACGCTCATCTCCGGCTCGCGCTGCTTGAGGCGGGCTACAATAGTGCTCGGCACGTTGGATAGCCGACCACCTAACAACGGTTCCATGATGACAGCCGGAATACCGCGCTTTTCCAGTTCGCCATACAGGTATTCGGCATCTGTATTCCGAGGATTGATCTGCTTGGCGTACTTCCAGTCTAAATAATTCAACTGGATCTGCACGAAGTCCCACTTGTATTCATCGTGCCGGGAGAGTAGATAATCGAATACCCCGACATCTCCGTGATACGAAAAACCGAGATTGCGGATACGTCCCGCCTTGCGCTCCTCCAGCAGAAAGTCGAGGATACCGTTGTTCATGTAGCGGTTCTCAAACTCCTCCATGCCGCCACCCATCCCTACGCCGTGCAGAAGCAGATAGTCTATATAATCCACCTGCAACTCTTTCAACGAATTGCGGTACATGGAGATGGAGGCCTCGCGGCTCCACGTGGCCGGTGAGAAATTGGAGAGTTTGGTGGCGATGAAATACTTGTCGCGCGGATGACGGCTCAGTGCAATACCGGTAGCGTGTTCCGACCTGCCCCGGCAATAGGCGGGCGACGTGTCGAAATAGTTCACTCCGTGGGCGATGGCATAGTCCACCAGCTCGTTTACCATCTCCTGGTCTATCTCCTCATTCCCTTCGCGGGCACTACGGCCTCCGACAGAGGGCAGACGCATCATGCCGAACCCCAGCAACGACACCTTGTCGCCCGATGTCGGATTCGTCCGGTAAGTCATCCGATCCGTAGGGATTTCTCCGGCTGCTGCCGTCGATGTCCCGTCTTTCCCGCCACCCACGCACGCCGACAGTCCGGTCGTGGCCACTCCGGCGGCTCCTATGGTTTTCAGAAAATCCCGGCGGGACAGGACTTTCTTCTTGTTATCTTGATTGCTCATATTCTTCCTGCTTATAAAGTTTTACATCACGCTGTGCATCGTGTGTCCCTCCACATAGATGGCACTGAACGGACGTGCCGGACACAGATTTTCGCATGCGCCGCACCCGATGCACCGTTCGGCATTCACAACGGGGATTCTGACCGAGTTCACATCGTCACTGTCGGACGGAACCATCAGTATTGCGCCCGAAGGGCAATGACGGGCACAGTTGCCGCACTCCACGCCGTCGGTCAGCGGAATGCAATTTTTCCTGATCCATACGGCATGGCCGATACGGGTGGATGATTTCTCTTCGATTGCTATCGGCCGGATAGCCCCTGCGGGACATATGTCGGAGCAGCGCGTACACTCCGGACGGCAATATCCCCGTTCGTAGGACATTTCGGGCTGCATCAGTTTCTGCAAGTCGGTCGAAGGACGGAGCACGTTGTTGGGACAGGCCGACACACAAAGCTGGCAGGCCGTACAATGCCGGGCAAAATGGCGTGCGCTCCATGCCCCCGGCGGTACAATCGGCGTGGCACGTACCGGTATCTTTTTGTCCTCGACGACCGCCAGTCCGCCGTCCACTTTCTTTTCCTGCGCTTTCACCACCGACGTGGCGGCAAGCACGGCTGTTGCCGAAAGGAAACTGCGGCGGGCGGTGTCTATCTGTTCGGAAGTTACAGTTTGTGCCGGTTTGTCGGTTGCCGTCTTATTCGTTTTCTTCCAGCGGTATTCCAACCGAAGCGCATCGTGTTTGCATGTGTCTATACAATCCATGCACGCTACGCAACGGCTGTAATCGATGCGATGGTTCTTGTAGTCGATGCAGGCAGCCTTGCATCCACGGGAACACAAACTGCAATTCTTGCATTTCTCCGCATCAATCACTGGACGGAACAGCGAGAAACGGGAGAAAAATCCCAGTACCGTTCCCACCGGACAAACCGTGTTGCAGTAAGTACGCCCGTTCCGCCATGCAAGAATAATCAACACGACGAACGTAACGGCGGCAATAAGGAATGTAGGCAGACTTTTCAGCCAGACCTCCGTTTCATAAAAGGCATAGCTGTCCGCACGCTCGGCAAAGTAGGCAAGCAGGTTGTTTCCCCACCGGTACACCGGAGCAAACAGGTTGGTGGCGATACGCCCGTAGGAGCTGTAAGGAGCCAGCAAGGCCACGAACGAACCGACACCGGCTATCAATGCAATGACGAACAGTCCTAATACCCCGTAACGCAGCCACTTGACTTCCGGAGAATAGGAAAAACGGTACTTTTTCTTTTTGCGCCGTCCGCTTATCCATGACACGATGTCCTGAAATACGCCCAACGGACAGATGACCGAGCAATAGACACGACCCGCAAGCAGCGTCAGTAGCACCAACATGGCGACAACGCCGGCATTTACCGCAAGCAATGCAGGTAGGAACTGTACTTTTGCCGTCCAGCCCAGCCACGCATGAATCGTTCCCGTAAAATCGAGGAACAAAGCCGTGACTGCCACAAAGAACAGCACGGCAAGCGTCAATCTTATTTTTCTCAACATATCGTCTTCGCTTTATCGGATGGGTTACAACTTCTGATTGTTTGCCAGCTTCAGATCCATCAGCGAGATGTGCTCGTTGCGGTAACGGGCATTCGGGTTCACCTCCGTTCCATCGGGGAAAGAGCCGTCTTCCGACTTGCGGAACTGTATCGCTTTCTGCGGGCAGTTCTGTATGCAGGCGAAACAGAACTCGCAGTCGCCGGACATCTTCACGCCCCTCGATGTCAGTTCGTAGTTGCCGCGCGGACACACGTAAGTACAGATACCGCAGTCGATACAGGCGTCGGTCACGGTAAAACACTTCTCGCTTTTCATCAAAAAGCCCACCTCCGGGTCGAGTTTCGTCCACTGCATGAATCCCCGGTGCATCCGGCGTTCCTCTTCCGTCACCGGTTCGTACCAACGCCGATGCACATTGATGTCAGCCGTTATTTTTTGCAAATTCTCCGGGATATGCTTGTCCATCTTGATTTGCTCGTTCATATCGAAATTGGGCAGCCAGTTATCCACCATGACGATGGTGTTGATGTAATCGAACGCATTTCCCGCTTTTCGGGATATGCCGTCCCAAATCTCCACCGCATCGCATTTTCTCGCACCGTATGTAAGTACGGCAAACTTGTATCCGGCTTTCAGCTTCGCTTTTTGGATGAACTGCCGGACCATATAGGGTGGCATGTGCCCATAGATGGGATAGACGATGCCGATTTCGTCTGCCTCGAAGTCATACTTTCCACGTTTCACCATCTGCGGAATGCTCAACAGTTCCGTATGCTCTTCGGCCAGTTGGCGGGCGATATGGAGGCTGTTGCCCGTTCCGGTGAAATAAAAGATAATGCGTTTGTTCTTTTTTTCCTCGCAGGATGCCAGTGAGAGCAAGCCCGAAGAAGCGACCGCTCCGCTAATTACGGCAGCTCCCATGCGCTTCAAAGCATCCCGGCGGGTGATTTTATTATCCTCATTCATATCTCTGATTCTTAAATATTATTGTAATCTATTGTCTGTTGCAAAGGTAGATGATACCCCCAAGAGCAGTCTTACAGAAATTACGGGACGTAATGCGATTTTTACGGTAGTTTTCTTTTCCCCGATGTACAAAAGCCGTTCTCCCGGACGGGTATGTCGGAAGAACGGCCTGCATGGATTTACATTCCTATTCCGTCATCCCGATTTTCTTCAGCCAGTTCTGTATCCCGTCTTTGGAGCTGCTTACACGGTCGCGGGCAATGGCATAGCCATCAAGGACGGTCGCCCCTTTCTCCATCTCGCGGATAGTCTTGATAGCATCCGAGAAACGGCTGCCGCCATGCGTGCAGAACGGAACGACGGTCTTGCCACTGAAATCATACTCGTCAAAAAACGTATAGAGCGGTTGGGGCATATCGTACCACCAGTTGGGAAACCCGACGAACACGACATCGTACTCGTTCAGATTCTTGATGTGGGTAGCCAATGCAGGACGGGCATCCTCGTCCGATTCCTTTTTGGCTGCGTCGATAAGTTCCTTGTGCGTACCGGGATAAGTATGCACCGTCTTTATCTCGAAAAGGTCACCGCCGGTAGCTTCGCGGATAACAGTCGCCACATATTCGGTATTCCCTTGCAACTTTCCGTCCGATACCAGTCGGCTTGCCCCCGAAGAAGCATCCACGCCATCGGTTTCGGGCACGGAAAAATAAGCCACGAGAACTTTGCCCCCGGTACGGGAAACAGTAGTTGGTATCGGCCGTTCGGACACGACCGCTTCGGAAGCATCCGTACGCTCTTGATCGGCAAAAGCGCAAAGGACAATAGCACATAAGGCAATTACCAGCGTACTGCCGATAAAATATCTCTTTTTCATTTTTATTCAGTATATTGATTTATAACATTACATCCGTTCCATCAACAGTTCGAAGATTTCATCTCTGGTGAGCTGACGACAGCACCCAGGAGTGATGAAACACGTGTCGGCAGCGGCACGGAGCATACTTTCGTCCGTAATACCCATTTCACTCCAATGAGTAGGAAGTCCGATTTCACGGATAAACGCTTCCAGAGCCTCGATACCCCGCATGGCGGTCTCTTCGATTGTCGTGCCTTTCACGCCCCATACGGTTTCCGCCATACGTGCCAGTTTTTCTTTGCCGGCTTCCAGTAAACGACGGTAGAGTGCGGGATGAATCACTGCCAAGCCCTGTCCGTGATTACAATCGGTATAGGCTCCTACAGCATGTTCTATCATGTGACACTGAAAGTCCGTTTGCTTGCCAAGTTTCAGCATCCCGTTTTCGGCCATCGCCGAAGCCCACATCAGTTCTCCGCGCGCAAAGTCATCATCGGGATTCCGGATGAGACGGCGCAGATTCGTTATCACGTTCCGCATCACCGCTTCGTTGATTTCATCCGAGAGATTCGTTGCCTGCGGTTTGCCCATATAAGTCTCCATACAGTGCGAAAGGGTATCGAATGCACCGCTGATTACCTGTTTCATGGGCACGGTTTTCGTCAGATCGCTGTCCAACACGGCGAAAGAGTGGAACGCACCGAAAAGTGGCTGTTTCAACTTTTTCTCCTCGTGGGTAATCACAGCTCCGTTGTTCTGTTCCGCTCCAGTGCCGGATGCGGTTACGACAGCCCCCATCGAAATAAATTCCGTCGGAAGGCGATGCCCGACATACCACATATCCCAGATATCTTCGTCCAGTAAGGCTTGTGCAGAGACAATCTTGCAGCAGTCGATGACCGATCCGCCTCCGACAGCGAGGATAAAATCAATGTTGTTTTCCCGGACAAGCTGTGCCCCTTCCTGTACTTTGGCATAGGTCGGATTAGGCATAATGCCGCCGAAATCCGTTACATTCTTGTCGGATGCCTCCAACCATGTCCGCAGTTTATCGTAAAGTCCCGTGCGTTTCAACGAACCGCCGCCATAAGCCAGCAACACGTTTTCGCCCACCTTTTTCAGTTCTGTCTTAATCGCTTCTTCGGCGCACCCCGCACCGAAATACTGTTTGATCGGATATTGATAAATAAAATTGTCCATTTCTATAATTTTAAGGTTACAACTACTTATGTTGTGTCGGAATCTGCATCTTGCCAATGTAGGCGCGCTCCTTTTCCTCCAAAGGCATATTGAAGAAACGCTTTTCCTTGTTCAGTCCACGCATCTGCGCCATCTCCTCGTCGGTCAGCTCGAAATCGAAAATCTCGATATTCTCCTTGATGTAATCGGGATTGGATGCTCCGGGAATGGCAGAGAAACCTTCCTGCATGTGCCAGCGGAGTATAACCTGCGCCGGAGTTTTGTCGTGGGCTTTAGCAATGGCAATGATGGTCGGATCCTTGAACAGTGCACCGTTCGACATCGCGCCACCCAACGGGAACCAGCAGGTGATGTGGATGCCGTAGGGCTTCACCTTCTCGCGCATGGCCAGCCGCTGGGCATACGGATGACATTCGATTTGAAGCACGGCAGGTTTTACAGTGGATTCGCTCATAATCTTCTCGAACACCTCATCGCTCGCATCGAAATTGCTGATACCCAGCGCACGCACCTTGCCCATCGCCACGGCTTTCTCCATATCTTTCCATGCACCCACGAAGTCGCCCACAGGCTGGTGGACATACAAAAGGTCTATGTATTCCAGTTGCATACGCTCCAACATCTCATCGATGGCTTTCAGTGTCTTGCCCTCACCGTATTCCGTAGGCCAGAGCTTGCTGGTAATCCATATCTCCTCGCGCGGAATGCCGCTCTCTTTCACGGCTCGGCCTACACCGGCTTCATCGTTATAAGCATGGGCGGTATCGATATGACGGTAACCTGCCTTCAAGGCCGTCAAGCACGACTGTTCGCACACGGCATCGGAGGGCTGAAGGAACGTTCCAAGTCCGAATTGCGGCATCAGAATACCGTTGTTGAGTTGTACCATCGGTACATTGGCGGCAGTCTTATAAATATCCTGCGCGAAAGAGGTGCTGCCGATCATCGAAGCCAACACCATAAGTCCGGTAATGATTTTCTTTTTCATTTCTTTATCTATTTAATGTAATACGTTGTCTTTGTCCGACGTTGCAAAAGTAGAGAGAACCTTTCGGGCAGGCTTTACAAGAAATTCGGTTGAAACTACACTTATTTCGGTTTTTGCATCCGTCCGATACAGAAGCTGTCGAGCTTCGCTGTCATTTTCTGAAAAAATGGTAATTCGAGCCGTATTTTTTGTTCCGCCGGTATGAACGGACGTATCTAACTTTGCATCCGGAGAATTGCAAAAACAATCAATAAACAATAATGTAGATATGAAAAAGTACCTGATTTACCTGATGATGGCTGCGGCCATCGTAACATTCGGAGCCTGTTCGCCCGAAGACGAGCATGAACCTCAGACACCGGATATCGAAAATCCCGAAAAGCCGGATGACGGAGGAGAGGATATGCCCGATGACCCGGATCAACCCGGCGACAATCCCGACACCCCAGGGGGCAACAGCAAAATACTGGTCGCCTATTTCAGTTGGGGCGGCACGACGCAGCGCATGGCGCAGGAAATCGTCCGTCAGACCGGAGCCGATCTGTTTCGCATCGAGCCGGTAGTGCCGTATCCGACCGAATACACGCCCTGCACCGAGGTAGCACTCGAAGAGAAAAACAACGATGCCCGTCCGGCGATTGCCGCAACGGTGGAAAACTGGGCGGACTACGATATGGTATTCATCGGTTGTCCCGTATGGTGGTGGACTACACCGATGATTATTTGCACCTTTGCCGAAAGCTACGATTTCGAAGGAAAGACCGTCGTCCCGTTCTGTACCTACGCTTCGACCTATCGTGATGAGACGCTGGCACGCATCGTGGAGCTGACACCCGATGCCGCACATCTGACAGGAGAGGGACTGACAAGCGGACGAATCAACGAACAGAACATTTCATCATGGCTCAGAGAGATCGGACTAATTGAATAACATATAATCCTGATAATTATGAACATATTCAAATACATCTATGCTATGACCGTGGCGTTAGCCATATCAGGCAGTATGGCACAGGCTCAGACAAAAATTGATAATAACATGAAATCGGTAATCGTATATTTCACATACTCCGGCAATACCGAACTTGCCGCCAAGCAGGTTGCGGAAGTGACAGGAGCCAAAATGATCCGGCTTTTGCCTGAACAACCCTATTCATCGGAAGATGTCGATTGGACTAACGAACAGTCCCGCTGCACGCAGGAACACCTCAACCAGTCGCTTCGGCCGGCTATCAAATCGGTCGATATCGACTTCACAAAGGTCGATACGGTATTTGTCGGTTTCCCCATCTGGTGGCACGAAGAGCCGGCAGTAATCCGTACTTTTCTCGATAACTATGGCGAACAACTGAAAGGCAAGGTTATACTTCCTTTCTGTACCTCTTACGAAAGCCCGATGTCGGAAGCCGATGCCACACTGAAAAAAGGTTATCCTGATTTGAAAATCAGAAAAGGGCTTCGTCTGCCTGCTAAATCGGAAGAAATCAAAAAATGGATAGAACAATGAATACAGTAACATTGAACAACGGCGTCGAAATACCCCAGGTGGGCTACGGCGTGTATCAAGTGCCGCCTGCTGAGTGCGAGCGTTGTGTGAGCGATGCGCTCAGCGTCGGCTATCGGATGATCGACACCGCGCAAGCCTACCACAACGAAGAGGGCGTGGGCAATGCCGTGCGCAAAAGCAACATTGACCGCAAGGAAATCTTCCTCGTGTCGAAAGTGTGGATTTCCAATTACGGCTACGAAAAGGCAAAGGCTTCCATCGATGAGAGCCTGAGCAAGTTGCAGACCGACTACATCGACCTGATGCTGTTGCACCAGCCGTTCTGCGACCGTTACGGTGCATACCGGGCGTTGGAGGAGGCGTATAAGGAAGGTAAGTTGCGGGCCATCGGTGTTTCGAATTTCTATCCCGACCATTTCATCGACATCGCCAGCAACGTGGAAATCGTTCCGGCGGTCAATCAGGTGGAAACGCACGTCTTCGACCAACAAATCGAGCCGCAGCAAATCATGGAGGAGTTCGGTACGCGCATCATGTCCTGGGGACCGCTTGCCGAGGGGCGCAACGGCTTCTTCACGAACCCGGTTCTTGCCGAAATCGGCAGCAAGTACGGCAAAAGCGTGGCGCAGGTCGCCCTGCGTTGGCTCATCCAGCGCGGTGTCATCATCATCCCCAAATCGACCCACATCGAACGGATGCAGCAGAACATCGACATCTTCGACTTCTCGCTCTCCGACGAGGATATGGCCGCCATCGCCACGCTCGACACGGGTGAAAGCCTTTTCTTCGACCACCACGATGCGGAAACCGCCCGTATGTTCATGGGGTGGAGGTAACTGTAAACAGAGGCTTAAAAGGATTAGAAATTATAAACTTTCATCTTGAATTTGAAAATGACAAAATAATATTCCGATGCAACTATATATTTTATGTTGCATAATATATATTTGCATTGGTTATTTATCAATTTTAACTCTCAATCTTCTAAAGTTATATCAAAACCGGATTCACTTTCATCGTTCCCAAATTCAGAAATAGTCCGTGATGTTCAATCATCCCGTTGCGGAACATCTTCCAAAGAATATTGCATCCGAGTTGAGCCAGCGTGGAGTTGATGAACAAATCCTGCTTCTCCAATGTTTCTGCCAGCGAGCAACTCGGACCGGAATCCTCTTCTTTCACTCTCGCGTATTTAACCAACCGGGTGATTACTTTCAGCGAACCGACCGTTTCATATAGCTGAGATGCCGGCTGCTTTATCTTTTTCGGAACGGTTCCCAGAACGACTTGTCCCGATGTCTGCGTGTTCCCGAAATCCATCCAGTAAAGCGGGGTTGTATAATCGCGGTAATCCGGGATACGTATAGCCTTCAGGATATTCCATAAGTCAAGGCGTGATTTGATGTTGTCCGTACAAGTGATGGTAATGTTTGCCATATTATCCCGACAAACATTCTTGATCATGGCCGGAAATATGTCCGGTACCGCTTTCCAGTCGTTCCCGAAGAAGTTGTTGATGCGAGTGACAAGACATTGCGCCTTGTTCAGTCCCATGTCGGAATACCCGAACAGCTGGCGTCCGATGTTGGCTTCCGTCACGATGTCCGGATCATAAAGTGTCACGAACAGTCCCGGATGTCCGAGTGCCCGGAGTGTCACATCCAGGCGTGCCAGGCCGGTCAGTACCTGCGAGCCGGTTCCTCCCGCACCAATCAGGTTTACCGTTACCGGATGCTGCGGGTTTATCAGGTAGTTGTCGATATAATGTACTCTTTTCATTTCAGTATGTCTTTAAGTTTCAAATTTCTTAACGGTTTCAACTCTTCGAGGTCGAATGGTTTGTCCTTTGCCGCCTTCGTCACCAGCACCAGGTTGGACTTGGTGGGATTTCCACCGCCTCCCAGATGCGAGAACTCCGTCAGCCAGAACTTCTTTTCCCAGTATTCCAGCAGGTTTTCATAGGTCAGGTTTTTCGGCATATCTATCTTGGCATTTCCCAGGCATACGTTCGCTCCTGTAACATTGAAGAACGGCGCGGCATAAAGTTCCGTTTTCTCTGTCGGTTCCTTGTCCTTATAGGCATAGACATTCAGTCCGTTTCCTTGAGTCTCGTAAATGATTCCCGGCAGGTTGTATTCCGCGTTCTCAACCTTGAGCGATTCATGGAAGAACATCATCCTTTTCCGTGGAGAATTGTACCAGATGTACTTCTCGCTGCCTTTGCGGGAGTCGCACCAAAGCATGTTGGACGGGATTCTCCCGTAAGGGGTATTGCCGTGATGTTCGGAATACCCCCGTACAAGTTCGTTCATGAACTCTACCGTCACGGGCACACCTTCGCCCATTTTACCTTTTTCGTCTATTTCCCTTGCTTCAACGAAAAAGGATTCTCCCTCCCGGGAAGCGTAGGCAATCAACGCTACACGCGGATGCAGTATGTCGTTGATTTCTTTGGTAAGTTTGTTAGTTTCCATCTTGTCAGTAAATGAAGTTTATGAATTTGTCCGCCCATCTGAAGAAACGTTCCGGATAGTTGTCTTCCCTGGAGAATACCTTATCCGTTTCCGGAGACAATGCGAATGTCGTAATAGGAATTATGTCATACGTCTCCTGCCTGCTCGAATTATAGAAATCAATCAGGTATTCCGTCATTATGTCCTCACAATCATAAACCACCCGGATTTGTTGCTCCAGTCCCTTGGGATAATACTCCGGCTCTTCATCGAACCACGGGTCATAGGCATAGGACATGATGGATTTGTCCGGATTGACGAATTCCAGCCCTTGCCTCATGAGGGCGATGAGTTCCTGTTCCAAGCCGTTCCGGCACTCGTACTTGTCAATGGCTTCCGGCAGATTCTTGTAATAGGATTTGCGATACACCTTGTCGAGCAGTTTGTAAATCCTGCCCTCCTTGTATGAATGCAACAACCTGTGCCGTTCCGCACGTTCTTTCCTGTCCTCACCGTCATCATCCTGCGAGAACATTTCAAACACCCAGTTCGTGTCCTCCTCGTCGTTTATGGTGGAAAAACCGTTCGCACTCATCAGGTGATGCAGGAAGGACAACGCGATGCGTCTCAATTTCGGATTCAGGGCCTCCACGAATTTGACGGGGAAATAATACAGGGTGTACTCTCCCCACGTATGGGCCTGCCATAGGTTGAAATACAGCCGGCCGTTCCGTTCTTCATAATTTACATGCACCGTTTCATCCAAGAGTGCCGACAATTCATTGTAGAGGTTGGCAATGCCTTCCCCGATACTTTTGCCCCGGTCATGCGGTGCATTGACATTCAGCAGTCCGGCATAGCGGAAATAAGAATCACGCAGGAACTCGTAATTCTCCTGCGTGATCAGATTGTGCGATATCCCGTCATGACCTTCCCTTGTGACCGATTGCGGGGCTATCGGGACGAATGATACGTTTAGAAAAGAATTACAGCCCCGCTCGGAGCCGTAATTCTTTCCGTCCTGTCCACTCCATGCCGGATATTCCGTTCCGTCTGGCTGATGGCCAGTCTCGCGAGCTGTTCCAGTTGATATTTTTTCAAGGGCGTACATGACTTTTCCTTTCTTTTGCTTTTCTTTTTATCCATATCTCCTAACCTTTGGTTCCGATGGTCGTCTTGAACTCGTACACTGCCGTGTCGTTCTCGATGACCGGACCGTGTACCGTCGCCGTTGTCAGCTCTGGATACATGTTGGCATAATAGTTCATCACCGCGTCCGGCATCTCACCCGGCATCGGGTCGGCCAGTACGATTGTTTCACTTCCTTTCCTGAATTTGAAGGTCCGATTGAGACCGTTTACTGTCATTGCCATAACTTATGCTGTTTGATGTTGGTAATTGGTTGTCTGAATCATGTCTGCCGGGAAGTCCAGGTATTCCTCGTAATCCTCCGGGCGATAAGCAGGTTCATCCTGCGGCGGATATGTCGGGTTCCGGTACGCGGTTTGCTGTTCGACGTAGTAAGGGGGCATTTCCTCCCCGTAATGCGGATGTTGTCCGCCTTGTGCTCCCTGGGGGTAAGTTCCCTGTTGCGGATACCGATACGGCTGTTGCGGCGGCATCTGCGGTTGTGCCGGCCGGTGATACGCCGGTTGCTGTCCCTGCATCGGCTGCGGTGCCGGCTGTTGTACATACTGCCGGGGTTGCTGTGGAGGCATCTGTCCGGTCGGTTGTTGTGCCATAGGCTTCTGTTCCGCCACGGGTTGGGGTGCCTGTTGCCCGGGCTGTTGCTCGGCCTGCTCCATAAGGTCGAACAGGCTGCCCTGGTTCATCGCCCTTTTCTGCTCCTCGATTTTCTCGTCCACCGTCTTCTGGTTCTGCTCGGTGGCGTATAACCGGGCTTGTCCCAGTGCGGTGACGGCCTCCTTGTGGTTCTTTGCGGCAATCAGTTCCTCCGCCTTCTTCATGTGCTTCTCGTATTTCTCACGCTTTTCTTTTTCTTCCTTCGTCTCCTTGGCTTTCTGTTTCTTCGACGCCTTGCTATTGGCTGCCGCCTTGTCCGCCTGTTTCTCGAACTCCGCCATGTTGGTCAGGAGTCCGGAAACCTTCCGGACAGGATTTGCAATCGCGTTCATGAATCCCGCGTCGAGTTCTCCGGGCAGCCCCGACAGCGTGAGCGGGACGATGTGGTTCTGGGCCTCGTCCTTGAGACCGTTCGACTTCGGCAACACGGATACCGTCATGCCGGTTGCTGACTTGCGGATGACCATCGTGATATCCACGCTCTGGGCCATCAATTGATTGATTTGAGTAAAAAACATAACTTGAAGTATTAAATGTTAGACATTGATTTCACGCGTCCTTGAAAAATTCCGCCAACAGCCGGTTCCTGTCCGGATGGTGAATGATCTGCTGCAAGGGTTCGAGCAGTTTGGAGATATGCACCGGTCTGGTCGTTCCGCGGGGCGGGAGTTTGACTGCCGGTTCCGGCTCCACTGTCCTTTTCTTTCTCGTTACCGGTATCGGCATGCGTATCTGTAAGGGTGGCGCCGACGGCGGTCTTGAAATGATTGCTTGATTCATGACTTTATTATTTTAATTGTGAATACTCGGGCTTTGGCAGCCCGTTGAACTACAAGGGCTTTACGGCGAACGCTTCCGGTAAGGCAAGGTTTTCGGGGAAAATACCGGAGCCGGAACGGTGAGGATGATTTTTCCCGAAACCTGAAAGGCCCGACCTTGCCGTCCGAAAGAGGCGTTTGCCAACTTTGCCCGGTAGTTCTTCGGTCTGTCAATGGCTGTATTTGCTTCTCTGTCCGTGTTCTTGTCGTTGTCATCCTTAGGTTTGGAATACAAAAAGAGCTGCCCGGCAGGACAGCTCCGTTCTGTAAGGATTTACAGAAATCTGTATGGTATATACGTTTCATATCCCGGTATTGTCAGAAGACCAGATAACTGAGGATGCAAAATAGTATCGCCGCAGCCAGCAGGAAGCAGGCAATCCTGTAGATGAACCTGAAAAATCCCCTGAAACAGACGATGGCGACCGCCGTCCATACCGGTGATATGCCTCTTGAATGGAGATAGCTGAACACGATGAAGGCAACAACGGCAAATGCCGCAATCCGTATCCGTCTGCTTGTCCTGAGCCTTTCGATACATTCCCTTGTTTTCATGACCTTACATTATTATATAGGTGAAACATGTCATTTCCAATTTCAAGGGCCGGAGCGCGTACCGCCTCCACAGGCAAGATTTTCGGGGAAAATACCGGAGCCGCGCGAGGATGATTTTCCCCGAAACCCAAAGGGCCTGACCTTGCAGGTGGAACGGGGCGGTACGCTACCTTTGCCCGCGAATTGGAATGACGGTGTTATCTTTTCTTGTCCCCCTTGTGTTTCGGGAACGAGAATACAGGGTTATACTCCGTGTCAAAGGTGACGGCCGCATCGAAAGACACGCCTTTCTTTCCCTTGAAACCTTTGATGACCCTGGTACTGCCTGACGAGAAAAGCTGTTCCAGATGGATGTCGGTCAGTTCCTTGTTCAGAATGCGCCGGAACACCAGCAGCCCGCACCCGTCATGGTCGCATTTGGCCACTTTGGAACGGATGATGATCTTCCCTGTCTTACATTTGGGACAGGTGAAGACTTTGCTGGGCATTGTCTGGAAATTAAGCCGCAATATCTCGTCGGTCGCCTTGCGGGTGTAATCACGGATGGAGCACATGAATGTTTCCGGGTCAAGTGTATGTCCTTCTATTTGCGCCAATGCCTTCTCCCAGCTGCCGGTCAGTTCCACGTCCGCCACGCGCATATCCTTCACCGCCTCGTAGAGACACATTCCCTTTTCGGTTGGTACGATGCTCTTGCCGGAGCGTGCGATATAATCGCGGCCGACCAGCGTGGTGATGATGGAGGCACGGGTGGCAGGCGTGCCGATACCGGAATCCTTCATGGCTTCTTTCGCCTCGTCATCCGTGATATTCTTTCCGCAGGACTCCATCGCGCCCAATAATGTCGCTTCCGTGTAAAGCGGTTTGGGCATGGTCTTCTTCTGCGCCATCCCGTGCCCGGTTACGGGAACGGCATCACCGACGGCAAACACCGCGCTTCCCCCGTTGCCATCCGGCTCGTCCTCGTCCCGGTCCTCTTTCCTGCGGAACACGCCGCGCCAGCCGGGATTGACAATGACGGAAGAGCGAGAACGGAAATCCATCCCTTCGCAGGTACATTCCATGAGCAACGACTCTTTTTCACAAGGAGAGGAAAAGGATTCCAGCATCCTGCCGGCTATCATGGTATAGACGGCCGATTCCGTCTCGGACAGGTCTTGCGGCTCAATCCCTGTGATAATCAAGGCGTGGTGATCGGTCACTTTTGTGTTGTCCACGCTCCGGGTGTTCAGGTCGGAAAGGTCAAAAGTATTTCCGTATTCCCTGAATTCGGGCATGGCCACGACCTTTTGCAGCAAGGCGGGGATATGCACCATGACATCTTCGGGTATATGCCGGCTTCCCGTTCTCGGGTAGGAGATCAGTTTCTTTTCGTACAACGACTGGGCGATGGAAAGGGTCTTGTCCGCCGTCAGGTCATAATGGATGTTGCAGTCCTTCTGAAGGGCTGTCAGGTCGTAGAGAAGCGGGGCCTGCCGGAATGTCCTTTTTCGTTCCGCTTTGGTAACTGTCACAATGGAACCGGAGGTGATTTTCCGGTATGCCGCCTCCGCCGTTACTTTGTCCTTGAACTCCTCCAAATGAATGAACTGCCGGTGCGCCCCTCCCTGTTTCAGCGTGATATGCAGCTGCCAATAGGGAGTGGAGACGAAGTTGCGGTTCTCGCTGAAGCGTGCGCATATCATAGCGAGTGTCGGGGTCTGCACCCGTCCGATGGAGTTGTTTGCCGATCCTGAGACTATCGCCAACGCACGGCTGGCATTCATACCCACCAGCCAGTCCGCCTTTGCCCTGCTGTCCGCTGCGGCATAGAGGCTGTCGTAACCGCTGCCGTCCCGGAGGTTTTCCATTCCCTCGCGGATGGCTCGTCGGTCAGCGAGGAAATCCACAGCCGTTGGAACGGCTTGGTGTAGCCCAGGTAAGAATAGATCCAACGGAAGATAAGTTCTCCTTCACGCCCCGCATCCGTTGCCACGATGATGCTGTCGCATCTGGAGAACACCCCATCGATGACTTTCAACTGCCGGGAAGCGGCCATGTCTGTCACCATGCCCCTGTCCGTCCTGGTCTGTCTGGTAACAAGACGGAACGGATCGGGCATCATCGGAAGGTCGTCGGCCGTAGTCCTCGTGTAGCCGTATGTGCCGGGCAATGCCAAAGACAACAGGTGTCCTGACGCCCACGTGACCATGTAACCGTTGCCGATAAAGTAGCCGTCCTTTTTTTCTGTAGCCCCGACCACGCGGGCTATATCCATGCCTACACTCTGTTTTTCTGCTATGATTGCTTTCATGTCCGGATAAAATTTAAGCCGTTCCCCGTTACCGGAACCGGAAAACAGGAAACGGCGGTTTGACATTGATTTTCTTTTTTATTCGTTGGATTGACTGTTTCCGATGGCTATGCCGACGGATTTACACCGAGGATTTCAATAAGCGGCTCACCGTCCTTGCGTACCAGTTGCAGGGTGGCGTCCATCACCACGTCCACTCCGAGGAGCACGAGGCTGAGCGGCATCACTTTCGTTTTCTCCCCCCTGAGCAGCGTGTCAAGTTCTCCCGACATTTCCAGCTCGTCCTTCAATATGCCGATGCCTGCCAGCTCGTTCCAGTTCACGTCCTCCGCCTTGAAAGGCGTGTTGTTTCCATTGTTTATTTCCATATTTATTCGTTTTTAGGATTCCACATTCATTTGATTCTCGTATCATGCGATGCTTGCGCCTTTGGATTTCCGGCTGTTCTGTCCCTGCTTCTGCGCGTTAGCCACCACGTTGCGCTTCGAGGCGTCACGTTTGATGTCCGGGTTCTCGTTGTAGAAGTCCAGCCTGCCCTGGTTGAAGTTCGCCTTGACATACTGCGAGATGGTCTTGCCGTCGTAGCCCTTGATGCCCTCGACCAATACCGCCTTGCCGCTCTGGAGGTCGGCACGCTGTTTCCGGCTCAGCTGAACGTCCCATACCTTGTCGGGTATCTTGAACTGTTCGCGCTGCTCGAAACCGTCAGGGGTGCGTGAATAGCTCAGCCGTCCTGTTTCCAGGTCCGCCTTGATGAACGAGGAGAACTCTTCGCCCTTGCGGTTCACCATGTCATTGAGGAAGATGGTCTTACCCTCGCGGAGCTGCTGCTGTTCTTCCGGGGTGATTTTCACACCGTTGATCTCGTTCGGGATATAGATTTCGCGTGCGCCCTCCGGGGAGTCTGGGTTGTAGCGGGTATAGGCGGGTCTGCCCGTGGCCTCGTCCAGCTTGACATACGAGGAGAATACCTCCCCGTCCTTGCGTTCCATGCCCTCCACAAAGATGGCCTTGCCGGCATTCAGGTCTTCAATCTGCTTCTGGGTAAGTTCCACGCCGCCCAACGAGTGGCGGTTGAAGAGCTTGTCGTTCTCGAAGATGTATTCGATGCCCCTGCGTTCGGCATTGATCTGTATGTGGGCGTCGAACTCCTTGCCGCTGTTGGAGATCATCCCCTCGATGAACACCTTCTTGCCTTCACGCAGGTCGTTCTGTTCCTGCTCTGTAAGCTGCACTCCCTTGATTTCCTTCGGGATGAAGGCGTTTTCCGCACGCATGGCGACCACCTCGTTGGTGAGTTTGTCGATGCTGATGAAAGAGGGGATGTATTCGCCGTTGCGCCCTTTCAGTTCCACGACACGTCCCATGTTGCCCGTTTCAAGCAGGTTCTTCTTATCCTCCTCGGAGAAGATGTGCCCGAAATACGGACGGTCAAGTTCGGGTTTCTGCCGGATTCCGTGGATGCCGAGGACAATCGGACCGCCGACGGATTGCTGGAATGACAGACGTGCGTCGGTGCGTAATACGGCGGAGCCGAAGTTCATGCTGATGGGCACGACCTGGTTGGTCTTGTAGCCCTTGAGCATCTGTTCGAGGAGCCCGCGTTCCTGAAGATACTCGCGGGACAGCCCGAAGTTCTTCAGTTCCTCCCAGTTGATCATGGACTCGTTGTAGCGGTACTTGGGCTGCTGGCCGCCGTCCTGGGAAGCCTGCTGCGGGGTTTCATTTTTCTTTGCCATTTCTTCTTGATTTTGATGGTTTATACTTTGGTTTTCCTTGTTGCGTGGAACAATCTCGTATTTCTTGAGAAATTCCTCCACGGCTTTTGTCTGCTTTCCTGCCACGATGTCCTCGACCGCCTGCCTCACTTCCGGGTTGTCCAGCGTCTCTTCCTTGATGGTAAGGATACCGAAGCGTGTCGGGTCCTTGAGCTGGCTCCAGAAGTTCTTCAGGAAATTCTCGAACAGGTTGGCGTAACGGTCGATTTTCAGAAAGGAATTTTGGTGTTCCTTGTCTGCCGGAACCGTCCTGTACCTGCCGTCTTTTGAGATTTCGGACACAGCTTGTAAAATCAGTTCCATCTTGTCGAGGATAAACACGATGTCGCTCATCTGTTCGTTCTCGGAGACTTGCGGTTTAGGGGGATCGTCCCTTCCATTTTTCTTTGCCATAACTTTGTTTTTTAGAGTTGGTAACTATGAATTGTCAGTGCAAATATATAGGAGTGTTTTTGATAAATAATTAGTTTACAATGTATTATGATACACATTTCATCACTTGTCATCGTGTTTCACCGCAGGAGGAAAGACGCGGGACGGACAAACGGGAAAATCAAAGGCAAAAGCAGGGAAAACGCACCGAATCCGAGGGGCGGAAGAGAGCGGGCACACACGGGAGGCAAGCCCCGAACCGGAAAGAGGAAACGGCAGAAAACGGCACGAAACCGATAAAGAAAAAACTGTATTATGCAGAGTTGGGAGCGAGCTGCCTTTAGTCCCCGCTTCCTTGTGTCACTCTATAAGACAGGAAGAAGATTTTGTATTAGAGATATTGACGGCGTAATCCATTGGGACATTATATATTGGCAAAAGACATCCGCCAGATGTTTTTTGATTTTGTCCTATGCGTCGTAGGTCGCTTCGCTTGCTAAGTCCCGACCTGTCTCTCAACTCGGACGGCGATACCGGAACGTTTTTTCGGGTGAAAAATTACCACAGGGAATTTTTTGCGCGAAAACCGGAGGCCTGAACGTGGAAGGTATCGTCCCTCCGAGTTACCTTCTTGAAGGGACTTTGACAAGGGAAGCGGGGCTTATGATGGATTTTTATAGAGGAATATGGAATAAGATACTATGACTCTATTGAATAGTGTCATAGGTAATCTCTTTTTGATTATTTTTGTAGAGCGATGCGCCATAAAAGCAGTTTTGTTCACTTTGGGATAGTTGTTCATTCTTAATGAACACGACTAAACAATGAAAAACCGCCTAATATATTGTTATTATTCAGGCATTTGTACTTATCTATTGGAGAGATTTGGAACCTTTACCTATTTTTTCCAATAAATGATTTGGTAAGAGATGATTTGTTTTGCAAACTTTTGGCAGTATTCTGTATTAGTGCTGAAAGTTAGTAAAAACAAATCCATAGAAGAACCGAAATGAATTTTAATATTTAATCCTTGCGGATTTTTCGCAGAAAATGGGGAATAAATTTGCCTATACGGAATTAAAACACTACTTTTGCAAAAAAACAGCGAAATTATGATATTAAATCTGGAATTCAAAAATTATCGTTCGTTCAAGGGCATTTGTTCGTTCACAACGGAACCGACCTCTTCAAAAGCAAAGGCCGAAAATCTGTGTGACGTGGAAACCATTGCAGAGGGAAACAAGAAAGCATTGAAGATATCTTTAATCTTTGGTGCCAATGCTTCCGGTAAGACCAATATAATAAAGTTTCTGTATGGATTCAGACGTTGGGTTCTGAATTTGGATAATCGTGTCGGTGAAAACATAGCTTTGTATCAGCCTTTCAAGTTTGACAGTGCAACCGTAAATGCTCCCATTGAATTTGCAATGGAGTTTATAGCACAAAAAGTTAGGTATAAGTATGAAGTCCGTTTTACCAGGCTGCAAATTGAAGCGGAGTCATTGATATCATACCCCAATGGCAAGCAGACTCAACTTTTTGAAAGAATCTTGCTTCCTGAAGATAAAGAATCCGACACTTTGAAATTCGGAGCAAGTCTTTCTACTTTCAAGCCCTTTCAGGTATTCAAGAATCAGTTGTTGATTTCAAAATTTTTGAAAGATACCCCGTGTGAGCCGATAACCAATGCTGCAAGATATCTGGCGGATATTGTCATATCTAACGGCTTTCATGAAGATACAATGCTTGGAGAGGACAAGGAAATGCTCCGATGGCTGTATTCACATCCGGATAACAAGAAGATGCTTGCAGAATTCTTGAGTTTTGCAGATACCGGATTGGCGGATTTTCAATTGGAAAAACGTAGTGATGGCGTGGAGGTCACAAGTCTGCACGGATTGTATAAGGATGGTGAAGATTCAGGCAAAACTACAGATTTGCCGTTGAAGGAAGAATCTTTTGGTACAAGGGCCTTGTTTATCATCGGCTGCCATATATTACAGGCATTGCAGAACGGAAGTCCATTCTTTATAGATGAAATGGATTCAGGACTTCATTCTTATATCACAAAATTGATAGTGGATATTTTCCGGAACGAAAGAATTAACAAGCACAATGCCCAGTTAGTCTTTACCACCCATGATGTGAATCTTCTTGACCAAAATACGATTCGTAAGGATCAGGTGTGGTTTACGGAAAAAGACAAATGCGGAGTGTCGGAAATGTTTACACTCTCGGATTTCGATGATGTGAGAGAAGATACCTTGTTTGCCAAATGGTATTTGAACAATAAATTTGGAGGTGTACCTTCATTGCAATCATTAGAAAAACTTTTTGTGGAGAATGGCGAGAAATAACGAAAATACACGTCATAGCAATTATGTCATAAGAATAGTGTGCGAAGGCAATAAGACCGAGCCACTATTCTTCACAAGTCTGTGCGACCTGTATTGTAAAGACAAAGGTGCAATGGACGTGCGGACCATTCCCCAACCTTATATACCGGAGGACGAAGAACCGGAAAATTCCACACGCGGTAATTATGAAGGCAAAAAGCGCAAAATCAAAACCGGGAATAACCCTGTTGAGGATGTAGTGATAGCTGGAGTACCTCCGTTAAAGTGGGTGCTATATGCCAGACAAATTTTATCGGAGGGCGTGGATGAATCCTGGGCGGTCTATGATAAGGACAAACATCCGAAACATGAAGAAGCCTATCTGGAAGCAAATAAAGTAATTGACGGCAAGAAAGTCAATATAGCTTTTTCAAGCCGTAGCTTTGAATACTACTTGTTATTGCATTTTGAATACATCTACCATTGTTTCAATGAGACAGAATGCGGTGAAAAAGTGCGCGGCAAAAAGCATATATTTGAATGTGGAACAGGAAAGAATCCGGGAAAGGATTGTGATGGCAAGAATTGTATAAACGGTTATGCAAGGAAAAAGGGATATTGGCAGGAAACCAAATCTTCGGAGTCCACATTCCCTCTTGTCAAAGATAATTTGGTGAAGGGTATCGTCAATGCATGTAGGCTAAGGGCAGAAAGTGATTTGAAAACAAGAGAATCTATCTATAACAGGAATCCTTATACGAATGTAGATATCCTTGTCGGCAGACTGATTGGAAAAGTAACAATTGCTTATGGTGACGTATTTTTGTATAAAGAACGTGGATGCAATTGGTCTGTCACTTTGAATGAAGACGGTTTGACCATAACGAACCACAAGAACGGATTTGAGCATTTTGGCAAAGGGCTGTTTGTCGTATATGATTGGGAAACCAAGTTCAAAAAAGAATTGAATGTGGATACGTTTTTATTGCAAGCGAATGAGATAAAACAACTGCCTTGCAAGCTTGAAGCAACACAAGTTATTTCTATTCAGGTGAATCCGGGAAAAGAGATATTGTTGTTACCTAAATTTGCTATATAAGAATTTAACTCTTAAATTTTGCGGAAAAACTACAAAAAACGAGCATTAATTCTCATAACAAAGATTTAATTTCCGGATTCTGTAAATTGAGTTTACGAGTCAATGTGCCAAAAAGGTGCAAAAGTAATCAGATATTGATTACCTCTGCACCATTTTCGCCCAATCACAGATAAACTTGTATGGTAAAATTTCAGGTGTGAATGCTCCATCCGTGGAACGGTTCCATGATTACGGCAAAAGATTCATCCGGTTTGCCATGGTATAGCAATCCACCGACAACACCCCTGCTTCCGTCCGCAGCCACCTCAGCAAAACCGAATGAATACGGTGCAAAATCCCAATAGAGTTCAATTTCATACCTGCCGTTGGAGTTCTTCTCCCACTGTTTGAGGCGTTCGATACATTTCTCAAAAGTTGTGTCGCCAATGCTCTTGGCATACTCCACCACCTTGTCGTAGTGTTCCTGACATTTGATTTTCATATCCGATAATTTTAAGTTGTCTGTAACAGTTCTTCATATATGCCGAAACCGAGGCACTCTGCTATGGTAAAGTCCTCCATGCTTTTATCCGCCAATGATTTCAGGTCATTCAGCCCGTTGCAGTAATAGAATATTTCGTCATCCATTTTCGTATCGGAGTCCATAGACAAGGCAATCCTTGCCTCTACTGTTTCCAATGTGTCAAGCCAACGGATAATGCAATCCGCATAATGAGGTTCACGCCCCTGTCCGCTGTAGAATTTCAGATAAAGACTGCCAATTTCCCGTCTGACTTCACCGGGCTTTTTCCATGTACTGTCATCTACGATTTCAAAGCCCATTCCTTCAACCAACAGGCACATGCCGTTGTCATTGACCATCATGGTGCGTTTGCCGATATGCCTTTCACGTATTTCAGCCCAATCCGGCAAGTCCCAACGCTCCACAGTCCAGATTCCACGGTAGTCTTCCGGAATGGCGTTGTATTCACTTAATGTTATCTTTCTCATATTCATTTGATTTATAAATTACAAAACTTGACCGTATAAGTCTTGCACGGTTTCCCGAAAGCTGGATAACGGTCGAACTCCTTGTATGATTCCCAGTCCACGCTCATCGTGTACCCGTTCGGGAAGTTTTCAGTGATAAACCGGGTTATCAAATCCTTGTCTTTATCGGTCAGAAAGAGTTCTTCCTCAATTCCGTATTCCAATGAAAAAATCGCCCATTCGGGAATGTTGTCCCAAACGAGCGTTTCTTTATTGTTATCATTCATATCAGTGTCATTTACTGCGGTGATACAATCAGTTGCCGTATAATACCATCAAGTTCGGTCTCCCATTTCCCGTCACCATTGCCAAAAGAGGGATAGGTCAGTTGGTACCAGTTATGGTAATCGAAGAGTTTCATCCTAAGCGGATAGTAGTCAAATAGCTTCTTGCCGTTGAAGAAAATACGAATATGGTTAATTCCCACATTCATTGCGCTCAGACCATGACCGACGAGAATCTCATGGAATCTTTCCATCGGTGTGAAGTTGCTTCTCCTTTTCATATTCCTTCATTTATATAGTTGGTTTAACAATACATTTCATACAATTCGGCATCGGACAACGTACACAATTCCTCATCGGTACAGTAACCGTCTATCTCTTCGCATGCTTCCATCGCCTCATATATGCCGTTACGCATATCGTTTATCAGTTCATCCCGCAGGCTCTCCACGGATACCCTGAATACCTGTTTCCCGGTATCTATTTTCCTGACGGGATAGGCGCATCCTTTCCAATGGATTTGCCCGATGACTATTTTTTCCTCATTTTCAGCCATGCGGTCCAGATATTCCTTGATGATGTCCCCGTGGCAAGGATTCGGCTTGCAGAAACACCCCAACGTTTTGCCCTGCAATTCTTCGATTCGTTTACGGAACTCTTCATCTGTACCAAGCCGATGATAGAAATATTTTCTGTACCGGTCAAGCGTATCTCCTCTCGCCATTCCCGGTTCCAATCTGAACGGATTACCAAAATAACCATCCATTCCATGTCCTGCTCTGCCTATATAGGCATCATAGGCTTCTTTGCGGATATTGACTACTCTTGTTCTACCCATAACCATCTGCTGTTTTCAGTTAAACACTTACCGGCTCGTGAGCCGATATTTTATTTCTTGCCTGCCTCGCTGTCCCGTGCCGGATTGTGCAAGGCTTTCCGGAAAAATACCGCAAGCGGAGCGCGGAAGATTTTTGCGGAAACCCGTAAGGGCCCGGCCTTGCTCAATCCTGACAGGCACGGGACGAACTTTGCAGGCGGAAATAAAAAAACGGTCTTTCAATTGCTATTCATTGTCCTTGCCATTTTCTTCCTGTGGTATCAGGTGTTTCAAGTCGGGGTCGTTCTTTATGCGGTTTATCTCATCCTCGATTATCTGCACTACATCCGCCTTGATTTGTGAATAGTTCCGGTCTATCTGCTGCTGCATGATGTCGTTGCCATTCTCATCCTTGAACTCGTTGATGACAGGAATCTTCTTGTAGGCTTTTGTTTCCGCCGCCACTTTTTCGCTATCGACAATAATCCGTGCATGGAAAATCTTCTGGTCTATTTCCTCTCCGAAATTGTCCGCCACACTGCCCACGAATGTGCCCTGCGAGAGATTGGCTATCTTGGACGCAGGTATCAGCGAGTCCAACTGTGTGTTGATGGAAGTGGATGTGTCCTGCCGGTTGATGGAAATGGACTGCCGTTGCTGGAGGATTTTACCGAACCTTTCCGAAAGGCTTTTGGCAGTCTCGCCTACCACCTGGCCGCTGAAAATGTTGCCCACCGTGTTTTGGATTACCTTCGCCTCTTTTTCTCCGTAGTCACGGGTCAGCTGGGAGAAGTCCTGGAAACCGAGGCAGACCGCCACCTTGTTGCTTCGAGCCGTGGCAATCAGATTGTCGATACCGCGAAAATATATCGTGGGTAATTCGTCTATGATGATGGAAGATTTCAGTTGCCCTTTCTTGTTTACCAATTTCACGATGCGGGAGTTGTACAGCCCCAATGCCGCCGAATAGATGTTCTGTCTGTCGGGATTGTTTCCCACGCAAAGGATTTTCGGGTGTTCCGGATTATTCAAATCCAATGTAAAATCATCGCCGGTCATGACCCAATAAAGCTGTGGGGAAATCATCCTCGAAAGCGGGATTTTGGCACTTGCTATCTGGCCCTGGAGCTGGTCTTGGGCTCCGCCCTGCCAGGCATCCATAAAGGGGGAAAGGTAGTTTTCGAGGGACGGATACGAGGTCAGAATCGTGAAAATATCAGCATATGGCTTGTTTAGAAATTCTATCGCATGAGGAAAGGTACAATACTTCCCATCCTTGTAAATTCGCAAGTACCAGATAATGGCGGCAAGCAGGATGATCGGGGATTCCACGAAAAAATCACCTTGCTTCTGTATCCAAGTCTTGTTCAAATTCAAGAGAATGGTATAGGCTGATTCGTAGGCATCACTGATATCGGCCATGAATTTCGGGTTGATGGGATTGCATCTGTGGCTGCGTCTCGGATCATCAAAGTTTATCACATAGAATTCCGGTCTGACCTTGTATTTATCCAGGTTCTTCAGCAGCTCGTTATAGGCTATTATGGAAAGGTCGTCAAATTTGTAATCATACAGATATAAAGCGAAACCTTTGGAAATCTGCTGTCTAATATAGTTGTTTACCACCGCATAACTCTTTCCGGAACCGGGCGTTCCGAGTACGATGGAGGCACGGAAAGGATTGACGATGTTTATCCAGCCGTCCCATTCCCTGCCCTGATAGACAAATTTCGTGGGCAGATTGACGGAATACTCGTTTTCCATAAATCGCGTCTCCTGCATGAAACTCTCGTTGGCGGTGTTGAACACATCCTCCATCAGATTGTTCTTCAACATACGGCTAATCCATACACCGGACATTAGGAGAAGGATATATCCTGTGGTAAGCGTTACCGCATATATGGCGGCATTGACTGTCGGGCTGAACGGCAGGTCGAGCATCCACCTGTTCATGAAAAACAGCACCAGCCCCGAAAGGAAAGCGGCGTATATCCTGTTCCAGGTCATCTTTTCATTCTTCACCCCTTTTGTACCCAGACACGAGAGTGCAAGGAATATGACGGCAAAAACTTTCGTAATAAGCAGGTTGCTGAACAACCCTGCCGTCCGCTGGAAATTAAGCAGTATCTTATCGACTACACCTATATTGATACCCATATCCACGAACGACCGGTAACAGAACCAATAGACGTGGATGACAATAAACACGATGGATATGGCACGCATGAACTCCATGACCTTGGCCAGTCCTCTTAAATCATCTTCCTGTTGCATGATAAATTGATTTTTAATGTTGATAAATTCGGTAATTAGGAAATTCCGCGGGAACGGCGTTTCTTCTTCTTTTTGCGTTGCAGCCTTCGGGCAAGTGCCTCTTCCTGCGGGTCTGGACCGTTCACTTCCAGGTTGAATATTCCGAAAGCCTGTTCGATGGCACTTTCCATATCGGAGGAGAATCCGCTTTGCAGACCGGTGTCCGGCATGGGAGCATCCAGATCCGGGATGTTGTCAGGATTATTAAAGAGCCGTTCAAAGGCGTTTGCCGAGAACTCCTTGCCGAGCCGTGAACCGTTATAGACCTCCCTGTTCTTGTGGTCGATGAAAGTCGCACCGTAGATGCGTCCTTCATCATTCTCACGGAATACCGCGTCTATACCTTTCCCGGCAAGCAAACGGACAAATGTTTCCCGGTCGCCACGGCAACCGTGCATGGCAAGAGCCACTTCGTTCCGAATCTTCGGCTGCCATTTCCCCGCCTTGTACTCGCGGGCATTGTAACCGACGCGTTTTTCCAAGCCCTCGTAACCGTAGCGTTTCCCGATAAGGGAAGACTTGATGGGCGTACATAGCGGTTTGCCCGTGTCATCCGTCATGGTATAGACAATACCGTTATAGGGTACTCCATCAAATTCGCCTTTCACCTGCTTCGCTTCGATATTGAAGCAGGAAAGCAACGCGCTGTACTCCCCGAAAGACTGGAAACGGTAAGTGCCGAAAATGCTCTTGACGATATTGGAAACCTGTTTCTTTACATCACCGCTTTGGTAGTCCGCTTTTTTGAGGTATGGCTTCAGCAATTCCTTCCGCTTGTCTTCTATCTGCTTTAGTCCGAACTTCCGTTCCAGCTCCCGGCAGGCTTTCATCGAGCGGTTCCACTCGTAGGCATCATCAATCTTTTCCCCTTTCTCGTTCACGCAGGTGGATACGATATGAATATGGTGGCGGTCGATGTCCTCGTGTATATATACAATGTAGGGCTGGTCGCCATATCCCATCCTCTGCATATATTCCTTTGCCAAATCCGCAAATTGGGAGTCTGTCAGGCGGTCGTCCAATGAAGGGTTCAGTGATATGTGCAGTACGGGCTTTTCCGTATTCCGGTTGGCAAGCAGGTAGTTTTCGAATGCCCACATCGTCTGCCTCATGACCTGTTCCGGATTGCCGGTGACATCGGTAATCATACGATTCCTGTAAATGATCCGTGCGGTGGCATCATCCACTTTCTGCTGGTTATAGGCAATTGCCCCGTAAAGAGAAACGCCCCTGTTGATTTTCGCCACCATGTCATTCCTTCTCCCTTTTCCTTTTAATGAGGTAGGCCTCTTCAAACTCGCGGGTCAGCATGATAATCCGCTTGCTCAGCACCACTAAGTCTATGGTCGCTTTTTCCAGATTGCGGAGCAGGGCGTATGCCCGTTTCTCCCCGAAATTGCTTTTGACTGCCTTTACCGTCTGGTTGTAATTGTTGCCGATACCCTGGAATTGGTGATAGAAATTGGTCAGGCGGATATAGTAGTCCATCGTCGCCTTGTCGATTTTAACGACCTTGATTTCCTTGTCAAAAATCATCGTCTTGATAAACTTAGAGCGTTCTTTCAATCCGGATTTCTGGAATTGAATATCAAAACGCCCGTTCTCTTCCGAGTTCAAGCGTACCACATAACGGTACACGGCAGGGTCGGTTTTTGGTTTCCGTCCCACACCTTTCTTTAATTTTTTCCTCTTGTTCTCTTCCATACGCATTGATGTTTTATGTTTCTGATCTTCCATCCCGGATTCACGACTTTGGAGTGAATCCCTCCCGAGCCGTCAGGCGAGCGGCAAGTTGTTTTGAGTACCCGAATTTATTTCGGGTGCCTCAAAACACAACTTGCTATGTTCGCTTGAACATGAATTTTCCTTCCGTCAAATTGTGTTTGACCCTCCGGCCTCATTCTTCGGCTTCGGGAAAGCCCCGCAGCGGTGTCCGTTCCGTTGTCGGTGCAAAGTTACGGCGGTATATACTGTTGTGAAATAGCGAGTTATATGTAACGTGATGACAAACGATGACATAGGTCGTCACCTCCCTTGAAACATAATGCTGGTATGAAAAAATACCCTTTTATTTGCAGCGTGAACGGATGAAACCGCGCTTCCGATAATGGTATAATGGTCATATTGTTTGATGCTTCCGTTATCGGTCCGGATAGTGGAAGCAATGTCGGATATGACAGATATCGGAATGTCATGACCAACAGACCAGCCATTAACGGAAGGATGCGATAACGGATAAGTTACCGGTCGGAATAACGGATGAAGCATACCGTGGTCGGTTGGAAGGAAGCGTTCACGGATTGACGGATGAAACAGACAAATATTCAATAACCCATTAAAAGAAAAGATTATGAGCAAAGAGCCTTTATTCGTTGCAGTCAGCAACCAAAAGGGAGGGGTCGGGAAATCGGCCTTGACGGTAGTAATTTCCAGCTACCTCCATTTCGAGAAAAACCTGAACGTGGCAATCATTGATTGCGACTCTCCACAGCACAGCCTCGTGCGCATGAGGGAACGGGACAAAAAAGCCATTGCCAACAGTGCCTATTTTCAACAATTGCTACAGCAGCAATGGAATCGTGTGCCGAAGAAGGCTTATCCTATTGTCGGGGCCACTTCCGAGAAGGCAAGGGAAGCAGCTGACAAGCTTGCCGCAAGCGGTGACTATGATCTGATTTTTGTGGATTTGCCCGGAACAGTGGAATCCACGGGGGTGTTCCGCACCATCGTCAATATGGATTATGTCCTGACTCCCACCACTCCCGACCTTATCATCATGCAGAGCACGCTCGCTTTTTCCACGACAGTTCTTGATTATGTCAAGAACACGAAAGATGTGCCGCTCAAGGATATTCTCTTCTTCTGGAACAAGTTGAAAAAACGTACCAACGTGGAAATTTACAAATCCTATGCAGAGGTCATGAGGGAACTGCATCTGACTGTCCTTGACACCAAACTTCCCGATTTATGCCGTTACGAGAAGGAAATCACACATGCAAAACGTGATTTTTTCCGCTGCACCCTGCTGCCTCCGCCTCCCAAGCAATTGGAAGGAAGCGGTCTGAAGGAACTGGCGGAGGAGCTTATTGTCAAACTTAAATTGGAACACGCATGACAAAGAAAAAGGTGGAAGTGAATGAGGATATCCTCAAGAATATCATTGTCGGGGATATTCCTGTATTCGGCAGGGCGCAACCCATGAACGAGAATACGGAACAACCCGGACAGGAATCCGTACCCGTCAAAAATGCGGAACCTACTCCAGTTACCGAACCGACCGAGACGCAATCAGAGAAGACGCCCCCTGTAAAACCCCGGAAAAAGAAAGATGAAGCGGGTAGCTATAGAGACAAGTATCTGGTAAACATCCCGGCATCCAACCGTTCCCATGTCTATATAAACCGCGAGGTGGCCGAATGCATCAAGCGCATCCTTCCGGTCATTGCTCCGAACATGAGCATATCGGGATATATAAGCAACATCCTCGTTGACCATATCCAGCAGCATTGGGAGGAAATCAACGAATTGTATAATAAAGAATATTACAAACCATTAAAACCATTTTAGTCATGACACAGATTATCTTTCACGTTGCGGCCATTGCCTGCATCGTTTACACAGTTTGCAGTTTCGGATTGTTCATTCACAAAAGAATGCGCAAGAGCAAAAGCACCGGAAAACACGTCCACGTTCCTCCGCCTGAAACTTCCGGCAAAGCGGAACTGGATACTTGGGAAGACACCGCTTATACACCTGCCTTAAAGGATGCCATCAACACGTCTTCAATTCAAATCATTGAAGATTTATCGTATCGCATGACATATCTGGTAAATCACCCTATAGGTAATCGAATCCAGGTTTACATAAACAGGGACAGCTATGCTTTCATCAAGCGGTTCTTGGCTGTTGTCGCTCCGGAGACATCCATGTCCGGATATGTAAGCAAAATCATTGATGAGCATCTGACGAAATATGAGGATGAGATGTCTGAATTATACACGGAATCCATAAATAAACCCCTGTAGCCATGGAAGCAAAAATTTATTTCACGGTAAAACTCATGTGTGCGGTTTTCATATTCCGGCATTTGTGGATATTCATCTTCAATCGGGAAATGTATGGCATCTGGGAGAAAGCCTACCGTTTGATGCGCATAGTCCGTATCAATCTATGGAAATATCGGAAGAAACTTTCGGAACAAAAAGCACGTGAGGCCAATAAAAAGGCGAGGCGCAGGAAAAAGACCGACGCACAGAACAGGCAAACGGCACAGCCGTCTTCTGCTGTTACTGAAGATGTAATCGGCAAGACAAAAATTGTCTATCTCGAAGACCCGGAAGTGGCGAGAAAAACTCCGACACGTTCCGAACCTATGGAAAAAGAGCCTATAGAGGAAGATGAGGAAATCGGTTCGGATGATGTAATACAGGAAGAAAAAGGTCTCACCCAAGAGGAAAAAGAAGAATTGATGGCTCCTGTGGATGCTGAACCTGACCCTGATTTTGACACAGCCATGACCTTTGAGGATATAAACAATGTGGCAGAGGTACTGATGTCTGAAAATCCAGATGAAGAGAAAGCCATACGTGCAGCCACTACCATACATCACAAGATGCACGATACGGTTATACTATCTTTTCTCACGGACAAATTGAGTAATCAGGAAAAGGTAAACCGCCTGGTCAGCGAATGTCTGGATGAATCGGGCAGACCGTTGGCAAAACGAAAGACCGCATCCAAGAAGGTGGAGGCTTTCAACATAGATAAATTCGTTTAATTGTTTCTTTTTGATGTCATAGTTTTTGAAGGCATGTCGATGTGATATCGGTGTGCCTTTTCATTTTCAGAAACTATCATCGGATAAAATTCAAATAGCCATATCGTTATCATAATGGCAGGATTCGTACCTTTGCAAAAAATGAATGATTATGGCAGTGACAAAAGCGATATTGGAGAAATGGATGGTGGCGCAGAAATGCCACCGCCTTTCCGACAAACAGGTGCAGATGGCCCGTGAACTGGGATTGAACCCCGACAAGCTCGGAAAGATAGACAACCACAGGCAGGAACCGTGGAAAGCGCCGCTTCCGCAGTTTATAGAGCATATCTATTTCAAGCGGTTCAAGCGTGAGGAACCGGAAACGGTCAAGCCGCTGAAACAGATTCTGAAGGAAATGGAGATCAAGAAGAAGCTGCAAAAAGAGAAAAAGGAGGAACGGAGGAAACAGCGTGCCATCTCTTCCGATTCCGTAGCAGAGTAAACAGCATTCACATGACATGAAGCGAAGTCTGAAAGCCGCCCGGTTTTCAGACTTCGCTTTTTTGTGATTCGGACAAGTTGTAGTTTCTCATTTTTCATGGAGAGTGGCCGTTTTTTATCTTCCGCCTTTTCCTTCCACCCGCTGCCCAAAATCTTCTTTTCCATCGTTTGGAAAATCCTTGCCGATGTAACGTGATGACATACGATGACACGCATCGTAAGGTTTGTAAATCAATGAATTAAACACTATATATTCGCTGTCGAAATGATTTTTTGTCTCACCAATTAAAATTTTCGACACATGAAAAAAAGATTCTTTTCGGCAGTTTTCATGCTGCTTGCGACAGTCGGGGCTTTCGCTCAGGGTAACGGTATCGGCGGGATTACGGAAGCCACCAACATGGTCACTTCCTACTTCGACCCCGGAACCAAGTTGATTTACGCCATCGGAGCCGTCGTCGGCCTGATCGGTGGCGTGAAGGTCTATTCCAAGTTCTCGTCGGGTGACCCCGACACGAGCAAGACCGCAGCCAGCTGGTTCGGCGCCTGCATCTTTCTCATCGTGGCCGCTACCATCTTACGTTCATTCTTCCTGTAATATGGCGAAGTATCCGGTCAACAAGGGGATAGGCCGCAGCCCGGAGTTCAAAGGACTCAAGAGCCAGTACCTGTTCGTCTTCGCGGGCGGACTGCTTGCCCTGTTCGTGGTGTTCGTCATCATGTACATGGCAGGTATCGACCAGTGGGTCTGCATCGGTTTCGGTGTCGTTTCCGCTTCGGTGCTTGTCTGGGTGACATTCCGCATGAACGCGAAGTACGGCGAATGGGGGCTTATGAAACTCCACGCGCTGCGCAGCCATCCCCGCTACATCATCAACCGGAGGAAGTTCCTTCGGTTGATTTCTCCAACCTCAAAAAACAGAAAAGTATGAGAAACGTAATGAAAACAGCTACGCTGGAAAGCAAGTTCCCGCTGCTCTCGGTGGAACACGGGTGCATCGTCAGCAAAGATGCGGACATTACCGTGGCCTACAAAGTGGAGCTGCCCGAACTCTTCACGCTCACAAAGGCGGAATACGAGGCCGTCCACTCAACTTGGGCGAAAGCGGTCAAGATGCTGCCGAACTACAGCATCGTGCACAAGCAGGACTTCTTCATCGAGGAAAGCTACCGTCCCGATATCTGCAAGGATGACCTGAGTTTCCTTAGCCGCAGCTTCGAGCGGCATTTCAACGAACGCCCGTATTTGCAGCACACCTGCTACCTGTTCCTGACCAAGACGACCAAGGAGCGCAGCCGCACGACCAGCAGCTTCAACGCCCTCACGCGGAATTTCATCATCCCGAAGGAAATGACGGACAGGGAGACCGTCACCCGGTTCATGGAGAGCTGTGAGCAGTTTGAGCGTATCGTCAACGATAGCGGCCTGCTTCGCATGACACGCCTGACGGACGAGGAAATCACGGGAACGGACACCTCTGCTGGAATCATCGAGAAATACTTCTCGCTCTCGCAGGAGGACACCGCCTGCTTGCAGGATCTGTCACTCGGTGCCGGGGAGATGAAGATAGGCGACAACTACCTCTGCCTGCACACCCTTTCCGACCCGGAGGACCTGCCCTCAAACGTGGCTACCGACTGCCGTTACGAACGGTTGTCTACCGACCGGAGCGACTGCCGCCTCTCTTTCGCCGCACCGATAGGCATCCTGCTCACGTGCAACCATG
>ULOU01005881.1_pt1 | contig 51451 bp, 52 predicted proteins | sample 1952821 | NCBI WGS metagenome assembly ULOU01 (sample SAMEA4835610, study PRJEB28245) | human gut metagenome | biome: gut microbiome; material: fecal sample | place: Denmark | collected 2008 | reverse complement strand
GATTTATGGGAATTGCAGAAGGAAATCTTGAAATGTTGTTTATTGACAATAATTATCGAGGCACAGGAATTGGGAAAAAACTGGTTACTTATGCCATAAATCATTTGCAGGTAACGAAAGTCGATGTGAACGAGCAGAATATTCAAGCTGTCGGTTTTTATAAATATATAGGCTTTAACGTATACAAAAGGTCTGATTTGGACGGAGAAGGTAAAGAATATCCTATTTTACACATGCAGTTGTAGTTCGTAAGTCAGACCCCGATTTTAAAAATCATCATTTTTGCCAGCACTACTTTTTCTTCTCATATTCGGCTTTAACTATCTGACAGCAAGAATTTAACCACGTGTTTTTTTTCTGTTTTTCGTTTATAATAAATAACATTTGTTAATGTCTATTTCGGGCTTATTTTCCGTTTTCTTTGTGCAAATATGGTGATTAAGGGGCGAACTCCGTTGTCTATAGTGCCGGAAGTATGGCTTTTGCTCCCCGTATATGGGCACTTTTTCCCTTCATGTCCTGTGTGTAATGCAGAGAAGCTTGGCGCATAATTCCCGAAACCTTATTACAAAACTTCGTCCCACGCATGTGTGCTCGCCGGTTTGCCTGCGTGAACCGTTGAGCCCACGTGCGTGGGACGAGGGTTTACATGAACCTTCATAATAAAAAGCATGGGACATACGTGGATTCTGCCTATACCTTCTTCCAGTTTTGTCCCTATCCGGAGGACGGTCTGCCCATTCATTGCTGCTCAGTTTCTTATTCTTGTGATGTAAGTCTGAGAAAGCTGAAACTCGAAAATTGCTTATGCACCGGATATTTCGGGTCCCCATTTTTGCCGGAGCGAGAAAAAGAAAAAGCTCTGAAATCCTTGAATTTCAGAGCTTTGCTTTAATTTGCTATTTGCTTTCGCGGTGCGTACGGGAGTCTCTGAATGATATTGTCTGATTTTTAAAGAAGCCACAAAATATTAGTAATCAACATTATAATAAAATCTCATCAACTTTATAACTTCAACCAATATTATATACTCTCGTAAATCGGGGGAGTAGTTAAAGGGTGTTACTCCCCCTGATTAGTCTTTGTATCTTCGCTCTTGAAATTAGGTGGATAGAACAAGGGAAAGTAGTTTGTACTATCATGTATATTCATGTAATGTCAGCCTATTTTCCCTTTAAAATCTTCTCTTTAGATTCGCGGTAAAATTAAGTAAAACGTATGAAAAAGACAAATTTTAGTACAAGAGCCTATGTAATGAAAAACGGGCAGGTAATGATTCGGGTAAGATGGAACAGTAAGAAGAATGAAGTCGGTTTCTCTGTCGGTTATACTATCGATCCTCTAAAATGGGATGGTGACAAACAATTGGTAAAAAGCAATACGACCCATAAAATCGGTGGGAAGATTGTTTATGCCCGTGAGATTAACAATGCAATCCGTAGTTTTCTGGTTTGTATCGAGGAAGTGTTTGCCAAATATGACCTTCATTCCAAAACACCAACGACAACTGACCTGAAAGAGCTGGTGAATGAGAAATTGGGTAGGATAAAACAAGAAACGGTGAATGAAGATAAAGTGAAAACGTTGAAAGATATATTTTCCGAATTCTTGCTGCTTCGACCACAAGAAGGTAATTGGGGTGATAAGATCCATGAGAAATATGACCAGATGTGGACTCAGTTAAGCAGTTGTGACCCCAATATTACACTTGAAACTCTAGATCAGTTAAAAGTTCAGGAGCTTGTCGGATGGTATATAAAGAATGACTATTGTAACCGTACCATACAGAAACAAATCAGGATATTGAAATCATTCCTACGGTGGGTTTCAAGGCATGGATATACAATAAATTCTGGCGTATTAGAATTCAAACTCAGGCTGAAAGTAATACCTCGAACCGTAACCTTTCTAAAATATAAGGAATTGATGCACTTCTTCCACTATGAATTTCCCAAGGAGAAAGAATACCTGTCAAAAGCAAGGGATATGTTCTGCTTCATGGCCTTCACTTCTTTACGATATTCAGACCTGGCCGCACTCAAACCAGTTAACTTGGTGGATGGGTGTCTGGATTTCTGTACTGAAAAGACCGATGACAAACTGCATATCGCTCTGAATGAACACGCCCAACAGATCATTGAAAAATATTCATGGTATAAAGGTGATACAATTTTTCCAGTGCCAAGCAATCAGAAATTAAATGACTACCTGAAAGAAGCAGCCAAACTTGCCGGGCTGGATCGTGAAATATCCCAGGTTTATTTCAAGGGTAATACCAGGCATGAGGATACTTATAAGTTTTGGGAACAAATCAGTTGTCATGATGCAAGAAGAACTTTTGTATGTTGTTCCTTGGCTCTTGGTATTCCGGCTAGCGTAGTAATGAGTTGCACCGGTCATTCAGATTATGCCACTATGAAACCTTACATTGAAGTTGCTGACGAGACACAGAAAATACAAATTGAAAAGTGGAACACACACCAATACAAGTCGGGAATCATAGAAAGTATGGAAAAAATGACTCCGACACAATTAAAACAACTTTTTGAGTATGTAAAGAGTATTGCATAATATATTTTTTATATATTTAAGGCAGCATTTGAAAAAATCGGGTGCTGTCTTTATGTTTAACTCAAAAAATGTCATTATGGATAAAGTTATAGCAGAATCTATAAAAGATAATCAAGATTTTAAAATTCTATCCCAAATATATGATGATATAGAAACCGGTAAAGTACCGATAAGAATAGAGAAATACCAGCTGACTCAAAATATTTATAAATGGAAAGACCAGGAATGCTCCATCAAAGAAATCATTGACATACTGTATTTAAAAAGTTGGATGAAAAAAGGAAAAGGGAAATATATATTAGAAAATGTGAAGATTGGAGAAAACCTATATAGCATATGTGGAGATAAATATTTTATAGAAGATGACATTGTCCCTATATTTGAGGATGTCCTTAACGATAAAATCCAATTGAACGAGGAAGAGAATATAGAATATCGGTTTCATCTTTTCCTTGTATCCATGCCTGCAAGTATTGTAAGAGCACTCACACTTACAATGACCAATAAAGAAAATATTAGGCAGCAAAAAACACAAAGAAGTTTCCATTACGCAACTGATGAGGAACAAAAAAAGATTGCATCGTCATTTTGGATTCTTTGGAACAAGAACATATCAATACCCGAACTACTAAGTTGTTGTTTCCCATCGTTATTCTCGCCGGAGGAGATACAAATTATCCAGAACAAATACATGGAATTTGAGAAAAAAGAGGACTTTACCATTTGGTTTGATCAGAACTATGATGCCATTCTACAAGATTATATCAATAAGGAGTTCCAAGGCAGCAGTTTAAGATTCAATGAATATATAAGGAATGAATTGGAAAGAAGCGGTATATGTCCACTTGATAGAAAACCGACAGAAGAATATGAATGGAAAGTCGCGGCAAATGTTGTTAAAAAATTCCACAACGAGTATCAAAAATGGGAACAACAAATTATGGGGGATGGTTATATGGACATCCATCCGATTTTTGAATATGAGTACAGAAAGCCTATTTTCTTCCTGCAATATTATTGTTTTCATAAAAGGAACTGGGAGATTTTTTTTGATATGATGAATGGTGACAAATTGAGTATGGACGAATACAACCATATACTCAGCCGGATGAAAGAAGAAGGTCTAAATAAATATGTCCAGAAAAAATATAATGAATACAAAAGAATAACAAGTGCCGTAAAAGATATAGTATTTGTCAAAGAGCTTAACATAAATGAAGTTAGCCAATCGTTGTCAAGATACTATAGGAGAAAAAAGGACGGAAAAATTGATTATAAATTTGACCGTCAGTATTTATTGGATATTATTGAGGATATAATTTCTGAATTACATTCTGGTTTGGATGTGGCCGGATTTATTTACATATTATGGAGAACCCACTTCTTTGACCATGCCTACTTTGATGATAAATTCACTTCATTTCGAGATAAAATGACTGAAATATTCCAACTTAGTGATATTCCTAGTATTAAAGAATATACAGAAAAGAAGCCCAAGACAAAAGATAAAGCTTATAAATTATGGGATCAATGGGACGTTTTTCAAAGAATGATTGACAAGACAGCACTGGACTAATTTTTCTTCAATAAAATAAAAGGAGGAATATTTTTACATATTCCTCCTGAGCTGAGTTATTATAGTCTTTCGATCTCTTCTTTGGTCAATCCGGTTGCTCCGATAATCAACTCTATTGAAGTTCCAGATGATTTTAAATAACGAGCTACCTCTATGGCTTTCCTTTTCTCTCCTTCTGCCCTTCCTTCTTCACGCTCAGTATTGATATTATCACGAAGAATAACAATATTATCCAAGTGACGGTAATAGGCAGCAAGCTCCTCCTTGGTCATGCTATCCAGTTTCAATCTCTCACGGGCCTCCTCAAGACCTGGAGCTGTAGCAGTGGAAGGTATCTCTCCGGTATTAAGATAATAAATCCATTCTTCCAAGGGACTTTTCGCTACCTGATTGAAACCGTTTACTTTCAAGATATAATATTCAGGATATAGCTGACTTACCGTATCCACCTTGAATGTCTGCTTCTGAAATGGAGTGAGTTCAAGGAGATCGTTGGTGTGGATACCTCTGAATTCCGTCTTTCCATGATAAACAAAATCAGTTCCATGTCCCAGAGAGAAGTAGACTATATTGACGCTATATACCTTACGGACCTTGTCATAGCTTTCTCCCCTATTGATATACTCAGTCACCAGCTTGGAAGTACCGAACAACATACGCTGGAAGTAGGCGTATTCATTATTGTTCTGCACCTCTATCAACACCAGTTCACCCTTGGAATTCTCGGCAAGCATATCGACACGGTTATACTTGTCATACTCATCCTCCTGATTGCTTTCACTTTCTAGGAGTCGCTGGATAATAATCTTCTCACCCAATAACGTAGTGAGCAGACCTTCAAGGACACTGAAGTTTGCCTTGTTCCTGAGCAGACGTTTCATCGCCCAGTCAAAACGGATTATCTGATTCTTATTGTTGCTATTCATAATTGTCTAATATATTGGTTACTACAAAGGTAATAAAAACACCTTGAAATACCAAAGAGTGAGATAATTTTCAGAATGTAAAGCTAAAGAAATATCAATTAAGAATATAAGTACCAATTGAATTAATAATCCTATTTTATAAGTCCATGTTAAAATTACACATTTACTGTGTAAGATATTATATAACGTACAATTCTCTTTGTTCACTCATTTGCCATAACTCTTCAGGGATATTCTTACACATTTTCTTGAACTGAAATATATGTTCGTCTATAATACTTTCATTTATAGCAATTTCCCAGCGTGCAATATAAACATGCTTAATAACAAACAAAACAAAAGACAATGGAGTTAATATAATAGCACTAGGTAATCGAAAAGTATTATTTAACCCTATGTGAATATGCGCGTATGAATGTAAATTAGGCCTATAACCTTTACGGTCTACATCATATCGAATATACATAGCTCCTACATTTATTTTTTGCTCATCTCTCCTTTGTTCATAGTCTTCTGCATAATCTACTTTCATCTCCTCCAACACTTGTTCGTCAGTAGGAATATCTTCCTCATCGAATAATTCTAATAGGAAATCCGTAAAGGAAAAATAAGTTGATTGCGATTGAATAAAAGCATAACGGAGCTTATCTCCCTCCTTACTAAATTGAAAAATAGAATCATCATCTAACAATAGCTCATAATCATTATTGTCTATTGCTGTTTGATGAATTTTCTTTAAATCACCTAATTTTGCAATATCTAATGATGTAGAAGAATATGCGCCTATTCCAATTTCCTTCCTACGTTTTAAGAATTTCATTTTTTTCAAAATAAGCGCAGCATCTTTAATTGATATATTAAAAGTAGCCTCGTTCATTTTTTTCTTTGAATAAATTGCATAATATCCTCGACACTCAACCCACTATTAACAAGAATATCTATTTTAGACTGCACATCTAATAGCAAATTTTGTTGAACCTTACTTCCGCTTTCAATGGTCTTGGTAGTTTCTTTACTTGGTTGAGTAAAAACTAATTTGAAATCATTTTCTTCTAATTTGTTCAGTTCTTCAAGGCAGTATTTTATTTTTTCTCCTCCGGTTATTGTCACCCACCCCTTAGTTCGTGTAATAGCAGTGAATAGTTTATTTCTCAATATAACATTATCTCGATTTATAAAAACAGTATCAGCACCTATAATATAAACCATTCCAGCCTCATTACCTTTTGCTTTATTTATAGTGGATAAAGTGACGTTATTTTCATAAAAAAAGTGCTTATTAGCATTTGGAGCATCAACAAGGTTGAATGTAGATATTCCATTTCTTATTAGCATTCTAGACAATAGACTATAATAAGCATTAATGTTCCGATTATCAAGACAAATAACACAAATATCGTCAGGCCTCAATTTTTCATCTTGAATATCTTGTGTTATACATTGCGTTACAAATTTACACTCTGAAGCATAATCACTGAAAGAGCTTACTTTTATAGTATATATTCCTAATTCTTGATTCATTATATTAGGTGTATGCTCTATAGGACGAGATATTACCATTTGATCGCCAACATCCGAGTGACCTGACTCAACTTTAAATCCTAATAATTCCCAATGATTATTATCCTCTAAACGTTGTAAAACTTTTGAATTGTAGATGCCTAGCCCTAAAGAAAAAGCAGCAATCAATGCTGTTCTTGGGTTTCTATAGCATGTATGTAACACAATATCTTGAAGAGGGTTATTGTTTTTAGAAAAGTCAACTAAATAATCCCCTTTTTGATCTTTTCCAAAGGTGTTTTTCTCATCTTGCAAATTTATATCAAATATGTTTTGAAAATCGTCATATGCCCAAACAATTCTTTTTTCCTTTGAAAGAGCATAACATAATTGATAAAAATGATCAGGAAAATCCTGTCCTTCATCAATCAAGGTTAAATCATATTTGGGAGCTATCTTACCAGTTCCCAAAATGGATTTGCAAACATAATCAAATGGATTTGAAGAGAACTGCCTAGCGATATTGTATGTAATAGGCTCAATACCATTTTCCATACATGCAGTTGAATATACTCCTCCTAGCTCAACACCTCCCCAACCATGAAGTATATGAATCTTCTTCCAATTGGGTTCTCTATTATCTGCAAAATCACGATAAAAACGTTCTATCAAATTCTTTATTAAACCAAATAGAGATTTTGTGTAATATGTATATAAGATATCCTCATTAGGATGAGCCATATGATATAAGGCAGCTTTCATCGTTAATATTATTGTTTTTCCTGACCCTGCCAACCCTCTTATTCTTTGAGGCCCATCAATGGTTACTAAAGCGACTTTTTTTTGCTCTAAATCAAAAGCAGCCTCCTTATTTTGAATTCTATTAAGTACATCTGCTTTCAACTTTGATTCATTATCAAGGGAAATTTTACGTTCTTTTTTGGTAGTTAAACGTGAGGTTCCATCAATGCAACTCAATAAAATATTAAATTCCTCATCGGTTAATGCTGCATCTTTATTTGCTTCTATAGCTTTTTTCAAACAAGGTAAAGAAACATATTTTCTATCATCAATTATTTCATCTTTTTCTGAGATAATCAGGAGGGTAACATTAAATTTTAGTTCTCTACGTCCTTTTCTTAATTCACTACGTTTGTTTAAACGATTAATAATACTAACATCTAAATCATCCAAATAAATTTCTTCTTCTTTTGTTAAATATCTATTTGATTCTAAGCATTTAAAATACAAGATACCATATTGTGGAGACGCCAACAATAATTGCGCTTGTATTAAATCTTCCGGCAATTCTCCACGATATAATGGGAAATTATAATAAAGTACAGCAGAGCTATCTAAAGTAAATTCTTTTAGTTTCTCACAAACTCGATATGTTACAACATCTTGTTTTAGTTTAATTTCATCCGCTATTATATTCATAACTTGTTATTTTAAAGTATGCATGCAAATATAGGCAATATCTATTGCATAGATTCAATAGTTGATATTTATTTTATTCAATACTAACCCATAACTCTTCTTAATTGATTATTGCAGCTTTTTCTTTTATTAAAACAGTAACCATTAGTCGTTACAGAATAATAATGCATGTGCTTCGATAAATATAGTTATAAGAAGATTATCTATACCAACGAAAATATAGCATATGAAATCATTAAGCAAATTTTCTTTTCAAATCCCCTCAAACTCTTATATATGATGAAATAGCTTGGAGTATAATACAGCACCATTAAGATAAGGTGCGTAGCTTCAAGCATTAATGATAAAAACAATTACCGGGTCACGCTTATTTTCAGACGATGGATAAGATGGAGATTCGATGATGCGTAGCAATTCCAGTATGTGGACAAGACATAAAGTTCCCCACGAAAGAATGTATGCCGCATGACAGGCCAAGTAAATGCGAGGAGCTATTTATAACGGTTCAACTGTCACAACCAGTCGAAAGACCGGTCTATTTTTTTTCTTCTCCCCCTTCCTTGATTTCCCCTCAAAGCCTTATATATGAGAAAAGTATATAAGAGAAATAATAACTAACAATTTAAAACAACTAAGAGACATGGGAAATTTAATTAAAGGATTGAAGGTCGCAGCTTATGTGGCCGAGATTATCGTGGCAGGTTCAGTAGTAATAGAGCTTGCGGAGAAGTATAGTGGCAAATTCGGGAAAAAGAAGATTGCCACGAGTGAAGTCAAGGCCGTTGATGCTGCGACTGAAAACTGATAGTACGTCTGATGAATGGATTATGACAAGAAAGCAGACGTGATAATAACCGTATTGGAGGTAGCAACTTCAATACTCAAAGGGATAAAGAAGCTAAGAGGTATATTCATAAAAGCAAAGAAATAACACCTCTTGGCTTTTTGTTTTTTCATCGCATTTTATTAACCGACTAAAAAATAACAAGAGTATGGAAACAATGACTAATGAACTTACTGTCATTCCAAGAACAATCGGAATGATGGGCGGAATGGGTATGCTTAAACCTGAATTTATCGAAGACGCAGTAATCGTATCGGAAGAGGAACAGGAGGAGCATCCGAATTTTATTGAAAGTAACACTTCGGGTATTACGCTTGAAGAACTTGAAAGGAACTGTATCGTACCCAGCTTCAGTGACAACCAGCTAACAATCAGCCACCAGACATTCATACACCGGATCGAGGATGCTGCAAGAAGCTATTTTACAGGTGAGAACTTTGGAAATACCGAGATCAGAGTGTCCCACAAAATCCTGGGCAGAGTACCAAGTGCATTGACCAAAAGGAAAGAGGAGCTTAAACCTGAGGACGAGACCATCTATTATCAACGTATGGCTTTCTGTTTTCATATCAGAACAATGAGTAGAATGATGAACGGAGAGGAAGTACATCTTTGCATAGGTGGGGTACGTAGTTTAAACGAGGAGAATCTATACAACCGAAAATCACCTGAGAAATTCAAGATATTCATAGGATGGAGGGTTCGTGTGTGTTCAAATCTGATGCTGACCAATGATGGCTTGACCGGACGACTGGAAGTGATGAGTGATGCAGATATATACAGTTCAGCACTCAGATTATTTCAAAACTTTAACCCGGAACAGAATCTCAGGCTACTTGAAAACTTGGGAAGAACGAAAATCTCACAGGAACAGTTCTGTCAGATAATAGGAAGATTGAGATTATATCAAGCTTTACCTGCATCTCGACTTAAAGAACTTCCAAAGGTTATCTTGGGTGATTCCAATGTCAATGCGGCAACCAAAAACTACGTGGATAATCCTAATTTCGGGTTACGTGGAAGAGAGAATATTTCATGCTGGGATCTGATGCAGCTACTCAATGATGCCGCAAAGCAATCCTACATAGACAAGTTCCTGGAGCGCAATCAGAATTGTACTGATTTTTCTGTAGGTATCCAAAAAGCTTTAAACGGTGAAGATACTGAGAATTACGGATGGTTTTTGAGTTAGACCTGAAAAGAAATTAACTCACAAGGGAGAAAGATCTGAAATAACAAACATGGTCTTTCTCCCTTTTTTGTTGAACCCTTTGACAGATATATGATATGGAAGTGAATGATATTATGACATACATAGACAGATTGCTGCAAGGCTGTTCTGATAAAAGATGTGCTGAGATTCTAAAGGAAGTAACGGAGGAATGTCAGTCACGTATAGATGAATGTAAGAAAGGTGCTTATTCTAAATCATTGCAATAGGAATAATATATAAACAATAATGAATATTATGGAAAGATATGAACTGGAAAACAGCAGGGAGTTCAAGGCTGCAAAAGAACTTGAACATGCCCTGAACGACTATGGGTGGAATGAGAAAAGGTTCGCTTCGGCAGTTACCACATTCCACAGGACCCTACAACAGACTTTGTTCAGAAGTATGGTTGAAGTGATTAAGATTATGGGAAGTGAAGGTTACGGATATGACTTGAGGAACAAGGCTTCGCATGAGATATGTAAAAAGATTGTGGAATCAGGAGTTCTAGAAGACGATACGATCCCATTTATCTGAAACGGTTGAGACATACCGAAATTAATATTCCTGTAGCAGGGAGTATCTCTCCTTTTTTATTTAACAACAATTTAAAATTCAGAAGATTATGTTATACTATAATTTTTATGGTTACGAAGGATTCAAGGCCCGTTTCGGACTTGAAAAGAGAGAAAATGGTGTGGCGGTAAGAAAAAACAAGATATTGCTGGCCCACCTGAAAAATCCTGTACTACTAAAGTATTGCAAGAAACATGACGATTATACACTGCTGCATGTATATGATATGGCCGACCTACAGAAGAAAGTGGTTGAAGCCGTTATCGAGTCGGGCAGGAATGATGAAAGACTGCCTTATAAAGTGGAGCTGATAGGCAAGACATATCATTCCGCCAAATATAGGACTGATGAAGAAAAAGGTCTGTGTGAGGATCTGGACAAGAATTCAATCCGTTATATCAATATTGAACGTAACCGGATTTTCAAGATGAGGGCCGGAAAGTTCATGAGAGAACTTATACTTGAAACAGAGATCGGAAAGCTACTCTCACCCAGTATAGTAAATTGGATTGCAGGAGATGTGTTTACCCAAAGGTGGTGTACTTATACTCATGGATATACTCCTGATATAGAATTACATGTCAACGATGATTTCTGGAGAATCTATAAAAGCGGCCACTGCAAAGGTGATTTCAATTCATGTATGGTGGATAGAGACCGGACTTCATTCTATCATGATTCGGTAAAGGCCAGGGCAGCTTATATAACTGACAAAACCGGACTTATTGTAGCGAGAGCCATTCTTTTTACCGATGTTACAGACCAAGACGGTAAGAAATGGAGGTTACTTGAAAGGCAATACTCTTCAGGAGGTGATGACGTGCTGAAACGGTTGCTGATTGACAAACTCATTCAGGGAGATTATATAGACGGTTACAAGATTGTGGGTGCATCCTGCCATGAAGCGAACGCATTTGTCGATACAGAAGGTAATTCTTTGTCTGATAAGATGTTCGAGATAGATTGTGACCTGGATGAAGAAGATACGCTTTCCTATCAGGATTCTTTCAAATGGTACTGTTACAGCCGGAATAAAGCCTATAACTACGAGAACTGTAATTTTTCATATACCCTTGATACCACAGACCTGAACCTTTATGGCGATACCGATGATGATGAAGAAGAAGATGATGGAGAGTGGGATGATTACCATCAATATCATTGCTCCGAAATAACTCCCTGCTATCGGAACGGAAGAGAGATATGGGTAGATTCAGACAACCTGGATGATTTCGTATGGATAGAATCGAAAGGAGCATATCATCATGAGGAAAATTGTATCTGCTGTGATGAATGCCAAACCAATATTCTGGTAGATGATGCCATGTGTTCGGAAATAACGGAAGAATACTATTGCTGTAAGGAGTGCATGGAGAAGGCAGAGGATGAGTTCAAGCGGAAGAACTGGTATTACTCCGAATATGATGAAGCATGGTATGAGGAGCTGGATGATATAACCCGGATTCATATCTGGAATGAATCGGAAGGAGTATATGAAGAGAAATCCATTTGTATAGACACTTTGGATGGTCTGATTGAGAATGAGGATGTATGGCAGCTTGGTGAGGATGTGTTTGATAAGGTTAATCCGAGTACCAATCTTCCGTATGGTTATGAACTTAAAAAAGAGATGAATCATGAATACGCAATTATTGAAGAAGCTGTATAGTATTTACAGTCCGAGTGGAAAGGAACAGAAGATGGTGAAGTTCCTCTGTTCCTATATCAAACAGCTTCCCGGAAACATATCCGTATCAAAGGACAACTTCGGGAACCTGTATGTAGTCAAGGGTAAAGCGGAAACCTACCCTTGCTTAGTGAGCCATATCGACCAGGTATCACACTGCAAGCATTCAAAGGATTTCAAAGCAGTGGAAACCAGAGACATTATATTCGGTTATTCGCCAAAGAACAGAAGATTTGAGAACTTGGGAGCCGATGACAAGAATGGAGTGTTCATCTGCCTTGAATGCCTGAAAAAATATGATGCTGTTAAAGTAGTATTTTTCAGGGAGGAGGAAACCGGATGCAGGGGAAGTTCAGAAGCGGTGATGTCTTTTTTCGATGATGTAAGGTTCGTTATCCAACCTGACCGGAAAGGTAATTCGGATTTGATTACAAGTATAGGTTATTCTGATTTATGTTCCGATCAGTTCATAGATGCGATAGAACCGGAAAGATGGAATTATAAGGAGGAGAACGGATTGATGACTGATATTCTGGCCTTGAAAGAGAAAGGATTGGAAGTGTCTTGTGTCAACGTATCATGTGGTTATTACAATGCCCACACCGATGAGGAGATTACAGTGAAGAAAGACCTGATGAAGAGCCTGATGTTTATAGAGCACATCATAGAGGATTGCACTGACATCTATCCCCATACGCAAAGTGACTCATATTTCAGCCCCTATGAGTTCGAGGATGAGGTTTATGACATGCTGAACTATGATCCGACTTTAACTCCCGAAGATCTTTATGACATGTATTCCACCAATTTTCCACATTTGAAATTAGAAGATTATAGAAAGATATGTGAGGATTATCGGATGTTTTGGGTTGAGGATGAAGAAGATATGAATGAAAAAACGTTGAATTATGGAAAGAGATAAGAACTACGATTTGGAACTGGCTAAATATATCTGGTCCATCTTGAAATGCAATCTCCCCGTCCTTATGTCTTGGGGAGTTGAGATTGAAACAGTAAAAGTGATAAAGTATGGTCTTGAATTCAGAGTCAATGGATTCAAACATACCGGAAAAGTTCAGATTGTATTGAATGAGGGTGCTGACCTGTTTGAAGTCTGTCTGATTGCTGAAGATGGAGAAATCAGGGATAAGAGAGAGGGCATCTACTTTGACATGCTTGTTTCTGTGGTAGATGAACTTGTGGAGAAAACCAATGACTATGAGAAGAGGGTTTCTGATACATATAATATTATAAGGTATTAGCGGTTCTCTGAGAAATCGGGAAATGTGACAAATCAAATCCTGTGGGAAAGTAGAGTATGTGACAGCTTGAAATCTCACAGGACTTGTTTTTTGTAAAACCTTGAAGCTTAAAGGATACTGAACGATCGTTTGGTATTCGAGAAGCGGATTAAAAAAAGTTAAATAGAAAGGTATGGAACAGACCTATATAGCCTACCTGAGACAAAGTACGCAAAAGCAGGAAATCTCAGGGCTTGGAATTGAGGCACAGAGGGAAATAATACAGAATTACCTGAAGAATAAAAAAACGATTGCTGAATATATCGAAACGGAAAGCGGTCGTAAATCTGAAAGGCCCAAACTTACTGAAGCTTTGGAATTATGCAGGAAAACAAATTCTGTCCTGATTGTGGCAAAATTGGACAGATTAAGTAGAAATGTGGCTTTCACCAGTAAATTGTTGGAGAGTGATGTCGAGATCGTATTCTGTGATTTTCCAGAGGCTAATAAACTCGTACTGCATATAATCTCGTCGATAGCTGAATATGAGGCGAATCTTATATCACAGAGAACGAAACAATCCCTGAAAGCGAAAAAAGCTAGAGGTATGAAACTGGGTAAATCTGAAAACCTATTGAATAAACTGGAGCAAGCAGTAGAGAACAGTAATAAGACCAATCATCAGAAAGCTCTTGATAATCCTAATAACAAGAGGGCTATAGCATTGTTGAAAAATCTGGTAAAAGAAGACAGGAGTTTGTCTGAAATGGCTAGAATCCTGAACAGTGAAGGATTTGTTACAGCTATGGGGAAGGAGTTCAGAGCTTCGCAAGTGAGTATATTATTGAAAAGGTATAACTTAAAAGAGGATTGAAATTATGGAACCTAAATATGTATTGATTCTAGACTTTTTTGTCGGCTGTCTGAATATCATAAGGCTGACGGACGAAGAACTGAGAGAATCGGAGAACTATGAGGATTTTGAGGATTTTCTCTCAACCATCGAGGAGAGATACGGATTCAGACTTAATAGTTGCCAATGGATGACTACTGAAAATTTAGACATCTATTGCTATCAGAATGGAGAAGAAGCAGAACTCAATCTGTTATAGTCAAATCAGAAAGAGAAACCGGGGTAATGCTTGGTTTCTTTTTTTTTCTTCGGGTAAGTCGGAGACAAGGGTATGGAACGTAAGTGGAATGTAATACATAACTGAAAGACAAGGTGGAATAAAAAAACGTGCAAATCATGTACAAAAGCTTAAAGAATAAGTATTTATGTAGATAAATTATTCCATCCTACGGTTATGTTTCAATACTACGTCTCACCTCTGTCTCTGACCAACTCCTAATCAAAAATGAATGGAAAAGAAGACAATGTGAAAGAGTTACGGTGCTGTTCGTTTATCAGTCACCACATTAATATTCCGGCCGTATCATATCATTTTCTATCCCGGGAAAACATGATATACATTGGGTTTGGAATATAAGACAAAGATGACTGGAGAACTTTTATCATTCCGGCCGTTGACTGATATTTATGATGTCGTTGGTGGAATGGTATAGGGTTAGGTATCATCCAATCGTTTTTTGTTGGCGATTGATAGTTGTTTCCGGTTGATTATAATAGGAAATATGGGGGCGTATCTTTCTTATCCCTAAAAGTCAAAGAGATTATAATTTGGATGATTGGTTCTGTGATTGGATTACTTTTCTTTCCCTGCCTCAAAGGGGAAAAAGGGGGTGGAAAAGCCTATTTTTTATAACTTTTTTCAATTTCATCCATTCAAAAATCAGTAAAAAAACAGGTTTTAGAGGTTCCGCTTTCCCCTTTCCCCCCTTCTCTCTCTTGAGGGTGGGAAGAAAGGAATAATTTGATGGGTGAATGATAACTGATACCTTAGTAATTCTATAACCAGTAAAAATATATTCAGTAAATTGTTGTTTATGTTACATATACCATTATATTTGCATCTATTGCCAACCAACTTTGAAGGACCTATGAAACCTGATTTTTCCGATTATATCATTGCCGTATTGTTTGAACTGAATGATGGACTGCCGCATTCAATGGATTGGTGTGTTGATAAAATCCTTGATAAATGTTGTATTGAGTATGAGATTTCATTGGTAGGACATTATTTGAAAAAAGAGGATGTCTATTATACCTCTGTCAAGACCACAATCGTCATGCTTGAAGCCAATGGTATCGTTAAGATTGACAACGACCATAACGCAATGCTCACCAGAAAAGGCAAAAGATATATTGAAATGAACGAACAGGAAATCATGGAGAGATGGAAAGAACTTCATGACCGGAAAGTATTGAAGGATAAACGGAAAAATGAAGACTGTTTCTAAAGATTATAATTTCAGTATCCATCATTCCTTTACAACCCTAAAAACTGCTCTCCTATATATTAGGTATATAAAAAAGGTTACTGTTGGAAAATCAGGATACTACAGGTTAAAAGGAGTTGGTCGGAGACAAAAGTATGGAACGGAGTGGAATGTAGTACATAACTTTCTTTAGAAAGATAGAGGTGTTATAAAAAAGTCTGCAAATGAGTGCAAAATGCTTAAAGAATAACGTTTTTGTTAGTTTTTTTATAACATCCCTTCCGGGTTATGTACTTACTCATACTTCGCATTAGGCTTCTGTCTCTGACTAACCGATTTTACATTGAAATAGCAGACATACAAGAAATATGAATAAAGAAAGAACTATCATTATGAACAGTTTTTCGTATTTGTTTTGTCTTTGGTTATATGTCAAGCTGATTTTTATGGTTTGGTTGTAATGTAATATCAACTTAAATATTACAATTCCATCATATAGCAAACCAGCCGTTCAATGATATTTTTCTAATTTTACCGTCCTAGAAAGCATTGTTTTCCTTATATTTGAAGAAATAAATACTCACTATAAGAGCGTTACATTGAACAGAAAATACTATCTTTGCGGTGTTCGACTGGAGAAATGGTCGGATATATAGAAAGCGTTTTTTGCTTTATCCTAAGATCAAAGTCTGGAAAATTTTGAAACTTGGAAGGATAGGGACAATGTAACGCTCATTCTGTTTGCATGTATGTGGTATGGCCAATGCTGTATCATTCTACATAGCTAATGGCGTGAGTATTGTTTCTTCATATTCATTTCCAAGTAGGTATTTCCAGACACCGGATCTTGATGAATAGCAGAACAAGTCCTCACGCCTTTCTTGTATAGTTAAATCTAATGCTGACTTCGGAGGACTTATAGGCGTATTAAAGAATGCAATAATCTTAAAATACGTTTATATGAAAAGACAGATTTACTATTTACAGTTATTGTTTGTGATGCTACTTATGGTAGTATCAGCTTGTGGAGGAAGTGACGATGAGATTACTCCACCAGAACCCGAGACACCTGCCATTACGATTCTTGATTCAGAGAATTTACGCCCTGTTTTGAATCAAGAAGGTGGTACGGTAAGCATTTCATTCACTGCTACTGCTGATTGGACTGCAAGTTTAATTAATACTCGTGCCGAAAGTTGGATTGCTGTTACTCCTAATTCTGGTAGTAAAGGTAAGAATGAAATAACTATAACCACGACAGCCAATGAAACCTATGATGAACGTAATGCTACAATCGTTTTGAAATGTGGAACGGTCAGTAAAAACATTGTTGTAACTCAGAAACAGAAAGATGCTTTAACCGTAACCTCTTCCAAGTATGAAGTAGATAGCAAAGGAGGAAATATCAGTGTAGAGGTGAAAGCTAATATCAATTTTGAAGTTGAAGTAAGGGCTGATTGGATCAAACAAACTGAAAAAACACGTGCCCTGACTACAAGTAATCTGAATTTCACTATAGAACCTAATGAAACCGGAGATAAGCGAGAAGGTGAAATTATAATCAAGAGTGGAGAACTGTCGGAAACAGTCAAGGTTTATCAGGGATTCAAGAACTTTATAACGCTGACAAAAAAAGACTTCACTATTCCCGAAGAAGGTGGAAATGTGGATATTGAAATAAAAAGTACACTAAATTATGAAGTAAAAATGTTATCTGATGTAGATTGGATAACAGAGATTCAAAGCCGTGCCGTTTCTACCCATACACACCATTATACTGTATCTCCTAATGATACTTATGATTCTAGAGAGGCAAAGATTGTATTCTATAATCCGAAAGATGAGAATGTGGCTGATACAGTGTCAATCTATCAGATGTATAAAGGTGCTATCCTTGTTGCCCGTAACGAATATCAGTTCGGTATTGATGGCGGTACGCTGAATCTAGCGGTACAAACCAACCTAGAGTTTAATGTAGAGATTTCAGATTCATGGATTCAGCAAGTACAACCGACACGTGCTTTAACTGAATATAATCTAAGTTTCGCTATCTCCAAGAATACAGAGCAGAAAGACAGAGAAGGTACTATTACTGTAAAAGATAAGAATAGTGACAAGAAGCAAACCATTACGGTTAAACAAAGCCGTATAGATCTAGAACGTGAAGCATTGATAGCACTGTATAAAGCTACCAATGGCGATAACTGGACTAATAATACAAACTGGTGTAGTGACAAGCCTATTACCGAATGGTATGGAATTCATAAGGTTGAAGATAGCTTATATATTGCTTTAGGTTTCAACAATTTAAAAGGTTTTATCCCAAAAGAAATTGGAAAGTTGACTAATTTACATACATTAGATTTACAAGGAAATAATTTATCGGGAGAAATCCCAAAAGAAATTGGAAATTTAAAACAACTTGTCATTCTTCGTTTTGCTTATAATCAATTAACAGGAAATATACCTGAAGAAATAGGTTTCTTAGAAAATTTAGAAATTATTGAGATACAAGAAAATAATCTATCTGGAAGAATATTTGAAAATTTGGGTAATTTGAAAAAGTTAAAAAGTTTTTATGCTCAATTAAATCAATTAGAAGGGAATATTCCCCAAAGTGTAGGACATTTGAAGGAATTAAAAGAATTATTGCTAAGTAGTAACAATTTATCGGGAAATATACCTGAAGGTATTTGGAACTTAGGACAATTGGAAATTATAGGTTTAAGAAAAAATTCTTTTTTAGGAGAACTTCCGAAAGAAACTAAATTAACAAAATTAAAATCATTAGATTTAGGATATAATAATTTATCAGGAAGCATTCCAGAATGGATTGCCGATTTACCATTGCTGAAAAGTTGTAATCTGGCTTATAATTTTTTCAGTGGTGCTATTTCAACAAAAATAACGCAAACTCCAAATTGGAATCTGTGGGCAGCAGAATATAGTATTATTCCTCAAAAAAATGATTATAATTTGCTTGTAGATTATTATACGTCAACAGATTTTTCTAAAGATGGTGAAGTCGTCATTTTACAAACACATACAAAGGGAAAAGGTATAAAGTTAGTCTTGATAGGAGATCTATTTCTTGATACAGATATGGACTTTGATGGAGTATATGAAATGAGGATGAAAGAAGCAATGGAAATTTTCTTCAGTATTGAGCCAACAAAATCACTACAGGAATTATTTGATGTAATTTGCATTAAGGCCGTTTCTAAGAATAATTATATAGGAGGAGAAACCGCTCTTTCTACAAATACAACTAAAAATGGAATCTGGACTTTTGAGTTTGATTCGGATAATGTTAGAAAATATGTTCAAAAAGCTATAGGTATGAGTAGTTTAAATGATGTCTTAACTATAATGGTGATAAATTCGTACGTTGAAGCACATTCTTGCTGTCACTACTTAGGAAATAATTTTAATGTTGCTTGTTGCCAATTAAATAGGGAAACTTCTACAATTCAGGCTATACTTCATGAAGCAAATGGACACGGATTTGGACTTTTACATGATGAATATCGTGCTTATGAACAAGAAACTATCCCAGAATATGAAATAGAAATTAGACAGAGAGAATATGAAAATGCTGGTTATTGGGCAAATATTGATTTTACAAATGATCCGAAAAAAGTAAAGTGGGCACATTTTATATCAGATCCACGCTATGTGGCTGAGGAAATAGGTGTTTATGAAGGTGCATTATGGGGAAAAGGTATTTATAGACCAACAAAAAACGAAAGTGCTTGTAGTATAATGGATGGTGGTTTGCGATTTAATGCACCAAGTAGGGAGGCAATTTATAAACGTGCAATGAAATTAGCTTATGGTGATTCTTGGACTTATGATTTTGAGAATTTTGTTAGTTTCGATACACCTACTTTAAAAGAAATCAACTCTCAAAAATAACATTTCGTTTAATTCAATACCATTTAACCATATATTAGGCAACAACCATGATATAATATTCAGCAACAATAAATAACTTTCATATAGATAACGCACTAGGACAACAAATCTTAGTGCGTTATTTTTTGTCCTTATTCCCAAATCGCTAAAACGCTATTCACAGCCTGCCAGAGCCTAATATCTGAATTAAAACCAAACATATTTTTATGTTTATCGATTTTATAAACAGAATATTAGGAGCTGAACGAAGACCTTCGCTTTCTAATCGCTTGGAAAATGATGCTGTGCCAAGTGTTATCGTGAAAAAAGACAGCAACAAGACAATCACCAAACCTGTCCCTGAAAAATACCAAAGAGACATAGAAGCGCTCCGACAGAAATATGGAGACGCTTTTAAAACCGGTCTCTGCATCAATCTGACCCTACAAGAAGCTTTATCAATCATGCCGAGGGAAAGGAGAAGAATTGATGCCTACTTCGGTCTTATCTCTTGTCTGAAAAAGGAATGGGACATGACATTATCCATTAAATCACAAAAAACTAAATCTAAATCATTATGAAGAATTATTTTATAGCAAACGGTGAGATTCTGAACACCGATATGAGTATTGAGGAAATCGAATCACAGGTACAGGAATCATTGGACGAATACACCTCCGGAATGGCACAATTTATGGTCAAGGAGCTGAGTGATAAAGAAATCAGGATGTTCTTTATCAGGGATTTTCGTTGCGACCCTAATAAACTAATAGTCTATGACGCTGACATGTCACTTATTACGGGAGTGGGAATCGGAGCTTTCCAGCTTCAGACTGTCGGAGGGTATCCAATGATTTATCCGTTAAATTTTGCAGGGAAAAACTTCTACACGGATATAACTGCTTTCATCAGGTTCTACAAGTCTCTGTTGTTTATGGAGATGGGACAGAAGGTGGAGCATATCGGCCTGAGAACTTATTCGGACAGGATTTTAATGCAGATAATCTTCTAATCCTTATGAATGTCTTGGTAGCATGTGAGGAAAGTCAGGCCGTATGTCTGGCTTTCAGAAGATTGGGTCATAATGCTTTTAGTTGTGACCTTCAGGAGTGTAGCGGTGGACATCCGGAGTATCATTTCAAGGGGGATATGTTTGATGTAATCGCCAATCGTGGCGGAACTTTGGAGAATGGCACTAAATATTTCCTTGACGGTAATTGGGATCTGGTCATAGCCCATCCACCCTGCACTTATCTTGCTGTCTCGGGTGCAAGATGGTATTATCACCCCGACGATAAGAACCTTCCAACAGAACAGAGAAGACCCCATCCGAAGTTTCCAGATAGAGCAAAAGACCGGGAAGAGGCAGTTCAGTTCTTCATGGATGTTTCAAGGGTTGGAGTGAATAAACTGGCTATAGAAAATCCTGTCAATATAATGAGCAGCCGATGGAGAAAGCCCGACCAGATAATAGAACCTTGGATGTTTGGTCATGAAGCTAGTAAGAAGACTTGCCTATGGTTGAAAAACTTACCTCTCCTGGTACCGACAAATATAGTTGGGAAAGGTGAGATCTATGTTTCAAAGAGTGGAAACAAATCTCCTAAATGGTTCACTGATATATTCTTCTCGGGTGTATCGCCTGAAGAAAGAAGAAAACTGAGAAGCAAGACTTTCCCCGGGATAGCGGATGCGATGGCTAATCAATGGGGTGGAAAGACAGTGGCATAGATGATAAGTGATTCGTTATTTGACATCCGATTAGTCCAATGCAGTTAAGGTGCAACACGATTTTTTAGATTCTTGAAGGTTAATGAACTTGCAAAAAACGCTGGAGTTTATTACATTTGAGAGAAGAAAACTCAAAAACATTAATATTGCTATATTCTTAAAATTTATATTTTGAGGGGAAAAAGACTATTCTTTATTAATATCACTATCTTTGTGTAAAAAGACATGTTATGATTAGATTGGTGAAATTGAATGAATATGGTAAGTCCGCTGTTGACTCGGTAAACTATTTATTTAAAGAATGTGGTAAGAATCAGATTTTTAAATCTGATATATTGCTATGCGAGCAGAATGGATTCTTTTTTGATAATCATCCAACAATTGGTCCTGGAGATGAGGGCTTTAATTCTGTACAGGGGTTTAATCAAGCTTTTGGAAAAGGAATTGGCAATACAACTGATGATGATAAATATTTTGAGAAGCTGGATTACCGAAATTTCAATGGAATAACATCTTATGAACAAGACTTACATGAGGAATTGTCTAAATACAAAAATATTTGGGAAAATAACTTTATACTGAGAACTTTGATACAACTCGCCCATTTGATAAATGGCGAACATTATGATTGGAATCTTAATGTATTTGAGTTGATACAAAGAAAAAGAAGTAAATGTAATATAATAGAGCAAGATATAATAAAAAGATTCAAGTGCTTTCCTCCTATTTATAATATCTTACGAATTGCATATAACAATAAAATTAGAAATGGAGAGGCTCATTCGCAATATCATGTTGTCAATGGAGGTATAGTGCTTGTTGACCATACCAACCATTCTGATTCTATTCTTCCAGGAATAACTTTTGAGCAGTGGGAGCAGATATATATTTTTACGTATTGTTTTATACGGTATATTTGGTACGGCTTAAAAATGTTATCTCAAACAGAGGCGGCACACTGCATTCAAAATAATAGTGGAATACCAATATATATATACCATGCGATAATGATAAATGGCAACCGACTATGACATATCCAGTAGTGTGGAAAGAAGACAATACAGAAAATATCCGTTGGGTGTTTAAAAAAACTTATTGAAATAAACGACTTGTTTTTTAGATGGATAAAAACATTCAAATTACTGAAAATCATTATGATAGTATAGCTGCCACTTCACCTTATAAGACAGTCCTGGAGTTTATGGAGACAGCCTTGGAAATATCGAGTAAAGGTAGCAGAGACCGTTTGGAAGAAAGACTATAAGGGAGATACTGTAGTGGATTGGATCAACTGAAACAGATAAAAAAGTAAACCTAAAAAGGAAATCAGAACCGGTAAAAAGGCTTTGGTTTCCTTCTTTTTCACTCCGGGATACCATAAAAGCACTTTATTTGAGGGAAATGTTCAAAAATATATCCATAAATGCTTGTTGTTTCAAAAATATGAGTACCTTTATGGTGTTCATCGTGATGGACACTATAATCTTATTGATAAAAAAGCGTTTAGCTGGTTCTGTATAAGTGAAAAGTCGAAATTTTCCTCCAATGTACCCAAGGACAGCCCAACGTTCAACCTGCGATATTCAGCGGGGGGCGTTTTCTGTTTGTACCAAGGGCTTCGACTCCCTCACTTATAGACGAGGTTAATGCCCTTCCGCTTTTAATTTAGATGGGTTTGCATATAGGGCACAAGCCTGGAGGTATTAATCATGATACAGATAAACAGATGCAGATCCTTTTCCTGTCTGAAAAGCATTGTCAAACATTGGAATTCCACTGAGAAAAAATTCCTGATACATAATTGATATGTAGGCTTATAACATAGCCTATGTATCACCGGATGTCAGTTCCCCTTCTATACCTTAATAAGGTATGCCGCTTGAGTATTATCAATTGAATATTAATATTTTAATGTAAGACGTATGGACAAAAGAATTGTCGGTGTCAATGCAGGTAATGTATGGCACCTCCTTAGTGAAGTGAAAAGGATCTCAATTCCTGAGCTTGCCAGAAGATTGAACCTGAGTGTTGAGAGTACCGCTTTGGCTATTGGATGGCTGGCCCGTGAGAACAAGGTCTGCATACATCGGGTGAACGGATTGATAGAAGTCTATGATGAAGACCAGTTCGGTTTTTCCTTCGGATAAGTGCATGTATTATTATGGAAAGGAACCGGAACTGATAAATGTTCCGGTTCACAGTTTGATTTTCCCCAGTTGTAAGGAGGTCTTTTGTAAAATATGCCTATTCTATCTTCTTCGAATTCTTTGCTTAAAACCTTATCGGGCATTACTTGATTTTTCTTTGTCATGCCCATTTTTCTCATTCTACAATGTATTAAATAAAAAATACGGAACTCATTTTGAATCCCGTATTTCACATTCATGTCAAATATTTATAGTGCCATCTTATATTGAACAAGTACTATCCTTGAGTAATAATAGAACCGTTTCTTACCAATTTTTCAAAATTCTCAACATTATACTCCACTTTCGGTATTTCTGTTCTTGGATGAAAGTCTTCCCAATAGAAACCAATATCTCGTATCTTGGCTCTAATCTTTTTTTGTTCTTCACTAGAAGCTTGCAGTTTCAGCCTAATTAACTCCTTAATTTTGTAAACTTCTTCCAAAGTAAAATCTCTTTTGCTTTTCATAATTTTTTCTTTAATATTTAGCGTTTAAGACATTTGACCAGTTCTGTATTTTTTCTTCTACTTTTTTAGCACAAGCATTGCTGGTAGAATAAGCTATACTGGACGGCAATCGAGTTTTGTAATAGTTGGCAGCTTTCTTTCCATTAAATATAACTTTTTTTATTTGAGGATAACGACTTAGTAAATCGTCAATGTCATTATATTCTTCTTCTTTTATATTGCTATCCAAGCTGCTTTCGCGTTCACAAGACTGTAACGTATCCCATAATGCAATGTGGTGTTTCTTTAAACACGAAACTTTTTCCTCGTAATTTTTGAATTCCATATTGGAATTGAACAATCGCTTCATTATTTTCCAGAAACTGTTATTGGGTGCAGCATAGTACTCTTTGCTTCTCAGTGATTCCTTACCGGGCATGGTTCCCAATATTAGGATTTCGGAACTTTCATCAATAATAGGCGGTAATGATTGTACTCTGTTCTTTAGTAATTCATCTTTTTTCATCGCTCTGTGATATGTTAATGTTATTCTTCAAAAATTGCAATAGCATGTGCCATCCATATAGAGTTGTTTTGATAATCTTCTTTACAACCTTTAGGAATAATTAAAAAGAAACGTAAAGGAGCTATATCTTCCATAGAAGTGCCTGTCCCTTCAAAAAAACTAGTTGGAGTTATTGTCGGCATTGTTTTTCCTTTAATGATTACGTGTCGTAATCTGGAACAGTTTCCAAATGCCCAACGTCCTATATGTGTAACGTTTTGAGGAATGGTTATAGCAGATAAATTTCTGCAAAGTGCAAATGTGCTATCCTCTATTTTTGTTAAGGTTTCAGGCAAATGAATATCTTCAAGTACGATACATTCACAGAACGCGTATGCTCCTATGTTCTTTACACTATTGGAAATATTTATAGTTTTTAGATTTATACATTTCTCAAAAGCGCATTCCCCAATGGATTTAACTTGTTCCGGTAAAAGTATATGTTCTAATTTTTTCCAATTGAAAAAGAGATAATCAGTAATTTCATTGTCTTTTGTAAAATAGTCTATATCATTGTTTATGCGTTGATATGAATCTCCTCCTGATCTAATATTTGCGTGCGATAAATCTAAATGAGTAAGATTGCTCATTTTTTCCATGGTAACAAAATCACTCCCATTTATATAGCCTATAAGAGTCAAATCTTTTATTTTAGTTAAGTCTGTTGTGGATAATATCTCAGGTAATTTACCTGCCTCTTGAATGTCTATCTGTGCTTTACTCCCATTTTCTGATAATGTTAATGCAGGTTTTGCTGCTTGGTATATTTCTATTTGCTCTAAGTTGTTTTCGCTTTTAAATGCAATTTTACATTCGCGAGGAGATGTCTTTTCATTCTCTGATGCAAAAAATGTAATGACTTGTTTTCCAGGATGATATTGAAGATTGCCTTCTTTGTTGTAAATCCATGATTGGCCCTCTGGGGCAATTTCAATTGCATAGTTACAATTTGACAGGACTTCTATTTGAAACGCTGTACTAACATGACTAATTTCATACCTTTTTTCTGAAAGCTGGATAAAATCTGTCGTTCCTTCTTGCTTGATATTCAATGATTTTTGTGTATCTCCCACCTTTATTACAAACTGTGCGTTCCTTTCATTACGTTCTGCATTTTCTGCAACATGGATGTAGGATCTGACTTCATTCGATTGTTCAAAATTATATTTATACTCTACTGTACACCACTCGCTACTATTGGTGGGGATTATCTGGCTATTCCACCATGTTTGGTTCATGATAGTAAAAGATATGGATTGTTCACCTCCTTCTGCTGGGAAAATTATGCCATTAGTAAATAACATCTCACTTTCCGGTGAAAGAATAAGTTGTGGTTCGTTTTCTTCTTTGCTGCATGAAACAATAAGCACACATGAAATGGCGATAAACCATAAGGAAATTTGCAGATTGACTTTTTTCATAATCAGAATATTTATGGCTATAATGGACTCCGAATCATAGCCTTATTAGTGTAAAAAGAAAGTGTGGAGCCACATCATTTATCGTGTTGGAGGCTCTGGTAAACCTAAATGCAAGATAAACAATATCCCCACACTTGTGATGTATATAGCTTGAGTAAGTATATACAGACAAGTGATGAGCGTGGTTGCTTTCCTATTGCATTTCGTGAAATTTACCAGATTTCCAACACAAGGATAAAAGCTACACTTTCATCAATAAACTATGTAATGCGTCCTAACCAGTCATGTTGGGACTTTGCAAAATTACAAAAAGTTTATTGATTATCAAACTCAAAGGGGATATTGTTATTCACTTCTGGTAAAACTAAGGTATATATACAATGTCAAGATGCCGTTCCATGAAAGCAGCCCAACAAATGAACAATAGAATGCCAATCAGGAAGAATGGATAATACCAATTGCTGTGTCTTCGCAATAACCCTAAGAAAGGAAGCCCCAATACAGGACAAATAACAGTAAATGAGGTAAGAATGATCGCATCTTTAAATAAAAATGCTTCTTTGGTACGGGATGTTCTGAAATGATTCATATTATTATATTTTTTGTTAATCAATTTATTCTGTCTCGTCTATCAGTGCATCATAGATTTCAGGCGGATAAGTGACTTCATCTTCCGGATCTTCAAGATATTCATCCAGATGTTCGTTGAAGGTGTCGTAATCGTTTAACTCCCTAGATTCTACATTCTGAGTTTTTCCAGCCACATCCTTATAAACCGCATTTCCATGTATGGCAGACGAACGTTGTAATCGAGAAGATTTGTGGGTAAAGTCGCGTTGCGGTGGGGCAGCGGTTTCATTCAGACTTCTTTCCAGCATGTTTCTGTTTATGGCATCTTGATAAGCGTAAAATCCAAAGATGATAAAGATACAAAGAGTACCTATGCCTTTCAGAAGATTACTTTTGTTCCAGTAAGAGTTATTGTTCATATTCTTTGGTTATTAGAGGGTTGTGTTCAGGGAACGAATTGTTGTTATCTGTTTCTTTTCAGAGCCTCTTCATAGATTGCCTTCACCTGCTCCCTCAGATGTAGAGGTTTGATGACTGTCAGCGAACGGCTTCTTGAAAGCAAGGCCATCACAAAATCATTGGTAATACGGAGATGTAGTTTAATTCGGAATTCTTTCTCATCATCTACAATGATCTCTTGGGAATGATGCAATGGAACAGATTTCAGGAAATTGCCATCCAAAGGGCTATAACTCAATTCGATCTCTTCTATAGGAATATTCGTCTGGTTCCAAATGCCATAACAATCTTTAAAAAGGCTGTTTATGTCTATGTCCATATTACGCTTGAATGTTTTTCCATACAATATCTGAGGGTCAATAATACAGTCCACGCTGAAAGTTTTCAATACGTTTTCTTCATAAGCAAGAAGATACCACCGATATTGGTCTTCTTTCAAATAGTGTGGCAGCACTTCTTTTTCACGCACCTTGCCATTCTCCCGGACATACATATATTTAAAAGTTATGGGATGTGAGAATTTAATAGCCTTGATTAGAAGTGGCAGATATTCGTTATTTACCGGACGATGATGTTCTGCAATTACATAAGTATGAAGGTCTGAAGAGGTGTCCAAAGCATTCAGTATATCAAAGTTAAGAAGGAGCCTTTCATACTGTTCTTTTTTCGTGTCATCCTCTTCATTGATATAATATCCGTTTCGTTTCTTGTCAAAACAGATGCGAATGCCGAACATCTCTTCTATCGCATTAAAGTCCCGTTGCAATGTTCTGAGGTCTACAGGCATCCCACCACGTTCTTCCATGCGGTGTGTCACATAATTTTCCAGTTCTTCACGGGGGACATACCGTTGAAGTCCTTTCAGTTTATTGATGATAACCAGCATACGCTGTAATCTTTCCAACTTTTTCCCCATATAATTATGAATTTGATTTTATTATGGGCAAAGATATTGAAGGCAAGCGACAAAACGTGTCGTTGAACAAATTTTATTCTGGTCCTCTTCTCTTTAATAAACTTTGGATATCTTTGCAACTCTAAAACAAATAAGATTATGACAAAAGCAGAAATTGTAAATGAGATTTCCCTGAAAACAGGAACAGACAGAAAAGAAGTACTTCAGATAGTGGAAGGATTTATGGATAGTGTAAAAACATCCTTAGCAAGCGGAGAAAATGTGTATCTGAGAGGATTTGGCAGCTTCATCTTGAAACACCGTGCTGAGAAAGTGGCTCGTAATATCACCAAGAATACTACCATGATTGTTCCTGCCCATGATATTCCCCACTTCAAACCGTCCAGGGATTTCACATTGGATTAAATGCGGTAGATTCATAAAATGGCTTCACTATACAATTCATTACTGATCTTAGGTCGTGGAATAGGACAAGTGATGTTTCAGAACAATGCCTTGTCCGGCCTGTTGATGCTGATTGGGATATTCCTGAATTCATGGCAGATGGGAGTGTTGGCTGTAAGCGGTAATATCATAAGTACATTGACAGCTTATTTCTCCGATTATGGATGTGACGATATAAAGAATGGACTGTATGGTTTTAACGGTACATTGGTAGGAATAGCAGTCGGAGTCTTCATGGAACTGTCGATAGGTTCCCTGTTATTGATGGCAGTGGCTTCGTGTATTTCAACCTGGATAGCACGACTTTTTAGCTTTCAACGTTCACTTCCCGGATTTACAGCACCTTTCATCCTTTCTGTATGGATGTTATTGGGGTTCTGTACCTGGATAATGCCTGATATTCTGTTGGTTTCTGATGCGGTTAATGATACTACACAAGGGATTAATTACTTTCAGGTACTCAGTTTTGGTATCGGTCAGGTCATGTTTCAAGGGAATATATGGACTGGACTGTTTTTCTTGATTGGTATTCTTGTCAATTCACGGACTGCTACCTTCTATACTGTATTAGGGGCACTTCTTCCTATTCCACTGGCTATCTTGCTGGGGATAGATGCTGAAACGTTGAATATGGGCTTGATGGGTTATAATGGTGTATTATGTGCCATAGCTTTAGGAGATAAAAGTTGGGAAGGTCTTGTATGGGCTTCATGCTCCATCTTGCTGTCCGTTGTATTACAGATTATAGGGATGAACTTGGGGATTACTACTCTGACCGCCCCTTTTGTCGTGTCTGTATGGATGATAATGGGAATACAGAAATTGGTGATTCCTAGAACTGAAAAGAGTTGATTCAGGCATAACGATTAATGATAGAATAAGGAGACTGGACAATGAAGTTCCGTCTCCTTTTTTGTAATCAGCTTCTTAGCCAGAAAAATTATGAGGCTTATAATTTTGTAATAAGAAAAATAGAATAATTAGCGGTGATTTCTCGGAGTTGCTGCTATTTTTTTGCTTCTCAAATTATAAATATCAGAATATAATTTTGAGTTGTAGAATTATATTATATATCTTTATCCTTGGATAATTGAGTAACCAATGAGAATATTTACCGAACAAGCATTAAAAGAATATGCAGAGAACCATCCTGATTCAAGGGTTGATTTGCAAGAATGGACTACTATTGTGAAAAGAAGCAAGTGGACTTGCTTTGCCGATATCAAGAAAACGTTTAATAGCGTTGATAATGTAGGCAATCAACACTATGTTTTCAACATCAAAGGTAACACTATCGTTTGGTAGTAGTGATTAAATTCACCATTCAGTTTGTGTATATTCGCTTTATTGGTACTCATAAAGAATATGATAAAATAGATTGCTCTAATATTTAGGATTATGACAAAGATAGAAAATCAAACCCAGTATGAATGGGCGGTGAAAAGAGTGGAGGAACTTCTTCCATTGGTGAAAGACGATACTCCCTTGAGTGACCCGAACAGCATAGAATTAGAACTTCTGTCCAATTTAGTTGCCGATTATTCCGAAGAACATTTTTCTTTAGGAAAACCTTCACTTGTTGATGTTCTTAAGCTTCGTATGTATGAAATGGGGTTGAATCAGAAGTCACTTGCAAAATTAGTAGGTGTCAGCCCTTCACGTCTCAGTGATTATATTTCCGGGAAGTGTGAACCAACCCTAAAAGTTGCGAGAGAAATAAGTCGGAAGTTGAATATTGATGCAAATATAGTATTGGGAGTATAAAGGAGGGAATAACCCTCTTTGTATATATAAAAAAGGAGACCAACGTTTATATTGTTCAGTCTCCTTTTCTGAGAACCTTTTTGTTTTCGTCGAATCATCCCCAATCAGTATACTAATCCAATATCTGGCATTGGCCTTGATTTTCATCTCTGTAACTTTTCCAAGTTCAGCAATCAATATACACAGCACTAATTTTGAGGAAGCATATAAAACTGCGATTTAGTTGCTATTTTCCTTCTGTTTTTTAATCTCTTCTTTTAGTTTTTCATCATTTTAGTTGCCAGTGTTGGATTAATAATATACTTTTGCAGCCGTTACGGAATTCTACTCCTTTAATTTGTGAGACATTCCATGTATGTCTCTTGTACAATGTAGGTTTGGTAAGACTGTATCCTTATTGTTTTTTTATATTACGGCTGTTGATTACAATAGACCGGAGGTAAGGTTATATTCTTAAACAAATTTTGCATTGTCGCCTTTTTAATAAAATAATAAAGTCTTTTTATTCTTGTCACCAGTCTGGTACATACTTTATACTTTCAATTGTCAGGAATTGAAGGTTAGCGATTATTTGGCCTCAAAAGGCAAGACCTATTTTATTCCCATGATGTACAAGGAGAAGGTCACCAGAGAAGGTAAACATAAACGGGTACTATTACCGGTTGTACACAATCTGGTCTTTCTCCAAAAGGATGACAATGAGAAAAAAATATTGGAGTTCCTTTCTGAGAGTCCGGTACCTATATATATTCTCCGCAAGGAAAAAACACTGGATTGTTATGAAGTTTCCGATAAGGAAATGCTTGAATTCCGGACTCTTTGTGACCCCAATTTTTCCGATACATGTTTTATCAGTAATGACGAGGCTGAAACAAAGCCGGGGAAAATGGTAGAGGTCGTTCATGGTCCGTTCAAGGGAATGAGAGGCAAGCTACATCGGATAAGAAACCAGTTCTATTTTATAAAGAGCCTTGCCGGGCTTGGAGTGATGATTCGTATTTCACGTTGGTATTGCAAGGCATTGGATTGATACATTAACTATATATCTATAATTTTTATGCTGTCTGAGAAGATTCAAAATCTTTATTCTCTATCCTGGAAGCTGATCCATCTGGGATTGGACGGTACTCCCATTTATTCTTGTGAGTTTTCCCGTTTGAATGGCGAAGTCTTCCGTCTTTGTAATGAATTGTATGCTGAAGGATGCGAAGATGCTGCTGTTGAGGAGCGGGCATTCTTTTATTTGTCTCTATTGAAGGGGTATGTTGCCACTTTCTGTGATGATGGAGATAAACAAGACCGTATACAGTCTATTCTTGATCATTGCTGGGAGATACTTGAGCAACTTCCAGCTTCTTTATTGAAGGTTCGTTTATTGGTTTGGTGCTACAGTGAGACTTATGATGAGGAACTTGCCCGTAAAGCCCATGCGCTAATTGATACATGGAATCTTTCTGAGTTAACAGATGAACAGGAGGAAGTCATGGAGGAATTAAAAAACTTTGAGGAAAATCAGTATCCATGGGAGAAAGTGGAGGAGTAATAAAGATTCAGATTAAGACTTAAAATGTATTTGTTTGAAGTGATAAGCAATAGCCGTTATGATAACCAAAGAATGTAAGCGCTCAAAAATGGCTATTGATTGAAATGTCTATCTTCACTGTGAACAAAATTTTATAATTATGTATAGCAGTGAAGATTTTGAAAGATTTTATTTTCAGTACTAACTAGACCGGGGCTTTGTCTTATGGAGAATCTTTCCAATCGTTTTGCGTTAAGAACAAGGTTCCTTATAACCTCTTTCAAAAATGGTTTAAGAATACTCGCAAAAAAATAGTTGAAGTCCAGATTGATGATATTCCAGTTGTCAAAAAGAGGGAAAATTTGCGACAAGTAACCAATATCTAACAGTATCAAAAAGTAATAATGACAACCTTGTTCGAATTTGGATTGATATTCGCATCAGCAATGGATTACACTTATTTCAAAAGAATTTAAGCTATCGTGATTTAGTTCGGATGGAAGAGAAACTTGAGTGTTACCAGTTTTAATCATTTTTATTATGTTCGTGATTTTACCGGTATGCGTTATAAGCACATCCGGGTTTTGTCCACCAATCGTGAGCAACTTCATAGGGAACCAAGTGATGGAGATGTCTTTATTGTCATGTTGCAAAATCGAAGAAAATTTCGAATATTTTCATTTGATAATCGTCCATACAGTCTACTAGAGAAAAAGTTCGTTGCAGGCTATCAATTTATGAAAGTAAAGCGAAATGGAACAGATACTACCTATCGAATTGACTGGCAAGATGTGATCTTAATTTTTGAAGATTTTGCAACTAAAATGTTAAAAATTATATAATTAATAGATTTGTTTACTTGCGGTTTCGAGATTATTTTAATGATTATCCGCATGATGTCCGTCTATAAATTTTCGATCTAAAGTCGGTGTTGTAGTTGATAGCAGTGAATGCGAGTCTATCAAATAGTACCTCATCGAGATAGTGTCTGTTGAATTTATAACAGAACTCGTTTAGATAGTATTGTAAGTATTCGTTTTTAAGTTTATGATGAACGTCCAACAGAAGCCTTTTGGTATTACTTATTGTAATATGCATCCAGGGCAGGAAGACTTTAACGGCTTCTTTACCGGAAATGATTGCCTTATGGCTTTTGACGAGTTTATCAAACTTGATATATGATGTGGATCGTCTGCAGTCAGTTCTACTGATGACTCCAGTTGTCAAAGGATTGATAATTGTATTCGACCCCCAATTTGATATGATTTACATTTTGAGGTGTCCGACCGCTTTATTGGGGTTTCCTCTCTTGGGAGTTTCCTAGATCGGAACTTTCAACCATGACCAGAATCTGGGCTTTCCTTTGACTGCCACGATTTCTTTTCAACGGTTTGTTCTTTTCCTATTCTTGAAGCTCCACAGTGAAGAAGCCTTCGTCCGGTTCTACAGAAGCGGTCAGGCGGTAGCGTTCATCACGCTTTCCCATGACATCCCGAAGTTCGCAGACCATTTCCCGGATGGGTTGATGATGTTTGTGACCTAACTGGCAACGGATTTCTTCTGTTGAGAAGGATTTCTTGGTGTTCATTAGCAGGAACATGGTGCTATCCAGTAACGGAAAGGCAGTTTGCTGTGTTCCATAACTGTTTCGCAGTGTAATGACTACCTATGATGACAGTGCTTACACTCGAATACAAGCTTGTTGGCATTCCAGCGATGTTCCATACAGCCACAATGTTTGCAGACAATACCTGATTGTTCCCTCTGTTCCTTCAGATAAGCAATGCAAGATGCTTCATCGGGGAACCGTTGCATGAAATTTAGTATGTTCATAATGATATTTTGGATTAAAACAGTATTGTAAATATGCTGAACCTCAGAAAAAGAGCAAATATTTTTGTGTAAATATTTATCATTTAAGCATTCGCGTAACGTTAAATAAATTAATAGGCGTTATACGGATAATCATATTAATTATAATTTATTTTGGAATTGCACTTTTGTTAATTGAACAAACAAAATTAATCAATATATGGAACTCAGAACAGACTATTCAAACGTAAGTTTCAAGAATGATGGTCGCCTCAAGCTTCTCATCATTGTTGGTACACGACCAGAGATTATTCGTTTGGCTGCTGTGATTAATAAGACACGTCAATATTTTGACGTCATTCTTGCTCACACAGGTCAGAATTATGACTATAACCTTAATGGCGTCTTCTTCAAGGATCTTAAACTTGCAGCCCCTGAAGTGTATATGTATGCTGTGGGTGATGACCTTGGTGCTACTTGTGGTAATATCATTAATGCCTCATACAAACTCATGGCCGCCACTAAGCCTGATGCAGTACTCGTTTTGGGTGACACTAATTCATGCCTCAGTGTCATTGGTGCTAAACGACTCCATATTCCTATCTTCCACATGGAAGCTGGTAACCGTTGTAAAGATGAGTGCCTTCCAGAGGAGACAAACCGCCGTATCGTAGATATCATTTCCGACGTTAACCTTGCTTATTCAGAGCATGCACGTCGTTATCTCGCAGAGTGCGGTCTTCCACGTGAGCGTACCTATGTGACTGGTTCACCAATGGCCGAGGTTCTTCGCCAGAATCTTTCTGAGATTGAAGCATCCGGCGTACACCAGCGCCTTGGCTTAGAGAAGGGCAAATATATTCTCCTCTCAGCCCATCGAGAAGAGAATATTGACACCGAGAAGAACTTCTTGAGCCTCTTTACTGCAATCAACAAGATGGCAGAGCAATACGATATGCCAATTCTCTATAGTTGCCATCCACGTTCACGCAATCGCCTTACAGCATCAGGCTTCCAACTTGACCCTCGCGTTAAGGTGCAGCAGCCTCTTGGTTTCTACGACTACAACTGCCTCCAGATGAATGCCTTCTGTGTAGTATCCGATTCTGGTACACTCCCAGAAGAATCAAGTTTTTTCACCAGCGTTGGACATCCTTTCCCAGCTGTATGTATCCGTACATCTACAGAGCGCCCAGAATCCCTAGATAAGGCAGGCTTCATCCTCTCTGGTATCGATACCAAGGGCTTACTTCAGTCTGTAGATACAGCTGTTGCGCTCGTTAAGAATGGTGATTATGGAACTCCTGTTCCTAACTATACTGATGAGAACGTATCGACCAAGGTTATCAAAATCATCCAATCGTATGTGGGGATTGTCAACAAGATGGTTTGGCGTAAGGAAATATAATTAGGCCTAGACGTAATTTCAAGAATATGATAACAACATAAATAATTAAATCAAAATGAGCATTTTTGCAGGTAAAACCCTTATGATTACCGGTGGTACCGGTTCGTTTGGTAATGCAGTTCTGAATTGTTTCCTCCAGACTGATATTGCCGAGATTCGCATTTTCTCTCGCGATGAAAAGAAGCAGGATGATATGCGTCATGAGTATCAGGCTAAGATGCCTGAGGTAGCTCACAAGATTAAGTTCTTCATTGGTGATGTTCGTAACCTCCAGTCTTGCAAGAACGCAATGCCAGGAGTAGATTACATCTTCCACGCAGCAGCCCTCAAGCAGGTTCCTTCTTGCGAGTTCTTCCCTATGGAAGCTGTTAAGACCAATGTAATTGGTACCGACAATGTACTGACTGCAGCTATTGAAGCAGGTGTAAAGTCCGTTATCTGCCTCTCTACTGACAAGGCCGCATATCCTATCAACGCTATGGGTATTACCAAGGCGATCGAAGAGAAGATTGCTGTAGCCAAGTCTCGTTATTCAGGTGACACCAAGATTTGCTGTACCCGTTATGGTAACGTGATGTGTTCTCGTGGTTCAGTAATTCCTTTGTGGATTGATCAGATTAGCAACGGCAACCCTATCACCCTTACTGAGCCTAAGATGACCCGCTTCATTATGTCACTCGAAGAGGCTGTGGAACTCGTACTCTTCGCCTTCGAACATGGTCAGAATGGTGACATCCTCGTTCAGAAGGCTCCTGCTTGCACCATCCAGACTCAGGCAGAGGCTGTATGTGAACTCTTTGGTGGCAAGAAGGAAGATATCAAGGTTATTGGTATTCGTCATGGTGAGAAGATGTACGAAACCCTTCTCACCAACGAGGAGTGTGCCAAGGCAGTCGATATGGGTGACTTCTATCGTGTACCTGCTGACAATCGTTCCCTCAACTACGATCAGTTCTTTACCGAGGGTGATAGTAAGCGTTGCGAGCTCTCAGAGTTCAATTCCGACAATACACGTCGTTTGAATCTTGAAGAGACCAAGGCTAAGATTGCAGCTCTTGAGTACATCCAAAATGAACTCAATGGCATAGCTAACTTGGCAAAATAATACATAATATTCGTGTTCTAAATTAAAAGGCATGAAAATCCTTGTCACAGGAGCTAAAGGCTTTGTCGGAAAAAACCTTTGCTTCCAACTTCATAATATTCAGGATCAGAAAGCACGTTGGTACAAGCTGTCAGAGCCAATCGAAGCCATCTATGAGTATGACATCGATTGTGCCCCAGAACAACTTGAACTGTGGTGCCGAGACTGTGATTTTGTATTCAATCTCGCAGGAGTAAATCGGCCTAAGGATCCAAAAGAATTTATGGAGGGAAACTTTGGTTTTGCCAGCACCTTGCTTAAGATGTTAAAGAAGTATCACAATACATGTCCTGTGATGATTAGTTCTTCTATTCAGGCTACTCTAGCAGGTCGTTTTGGTACTTCTGAGTATGGAAAAAGTAAGAAAGAAGGAGAGGAATTAATGTTTCGATATGCGGAGGAAACTGGTGCTAAAGTACTTGTGTATCGATTTCCCAACCTTTTTGGTAAATGGTGTCGTCCAAACTACAATTCTGTAATTGCAACTTTCTGTTACAATATTGCCAATGACTTGCCTATACAGATCAGTGATCGAAGTGTAGAGATGGAACTTCTTTATATTGATGATTTGGTCGATGAACTTATTGCATCACTTAATGGAGGAGGCCATCGTTGTGAATTCGACGGAGTGGAGACCATACCAACAGTAAATGGACGTTACTATTATGTTCCTGTCACCCACAAAACAACTCTAGGTGAAATTGTTGATGTTATTCAGAAAAGTGCAAAGAGTGTTAACCCGGGTTCGGGAATGGTGCAGACTGCAATTTCACTCCCCCAAGGTTCATTGGAATACAAACTTATGACTACGTACCTCTCTTACCTTCCTAAAAAAAAGACCATTATTGATTTAACTATGAATAAAGATCAAAGAGGTAGTTTCACTGAGTTAATTCACATAGTCAACAATGGTCAAATTTCCATCAATATTTCCAAGCCAGGTGTAACAAAAGGAGAACATTGGCACCATAGCAAGTGGGAGACATTCATTGTTGTAGCGGGACATGGATTAATTCAACTTCGTAAGGAAGGGGCTAATGAGATATGGAGTTATGAAGTTTCTGGTTCAAAAATACAAGCAGTTCATATGCTCCCAGGTTATACACACAATATCGTTAATCTTTCTGATACGGAAGACTTAGTAACAGTAATGTATTGTAACGAGATATTTGATCCCAATCGACCAGATACCTATTATGATAATGTAAATTGTAAATAATATGAAAGTAAACGCAATTATTCAAGCGCGTTGCGGTTCTACTCGATTTCCCAACAAAGTGTTCGCCGACATTAATGGCAACCCCTTGATTTGGCACGTCGTTAACCGACTTACATACGCTAAAACTATTGACCAGATAGTGATTGCCACTACTGTCAATGAGAAGGACGACCAAATAGAAGCTTGGTGTAAAGAGAATAATATTACTTGTTTCCGTGGAAGCGAAAATGATGTCCTCAATCGTTATTATTCTACCTCAACAGCATTCCCCTCAGATGTTGTTGTTCGCATTACAGCAGACGATCCTTTCAAAGAGCCTGCAGTTATTGATATGGTAGTAAACAAACTCATCAATGAGGATTATGATCATGTCACCAATAATTTTCCTCCTTCTTTCCCAGAAGGTCTAGATTGTGAGGCATTCACCTTCAAGGCTCTCGAAGAGTCCGAGAAGGCCACACATGATTCCTTCGAACGTGAGCATGTAACTCAATACATCTACCACAATCCTGATAAGTTTAAGATTGGTAATGTTTCTTGCGAAAAGAATCTGTCACACCTTCGCTGGACAGTTGATAAGGATGTTGATTTTGAGATGGTAAAAGCAGTTTATGCTCATCGCAAACCAGAGAATGAGGGAATTCTTCTTATGGATGAGATTCTTGAAATACTCGAAGCCAATCCAGATATCGCACAAATCAATTCTGAGGTTGAAAGAAGTGCAATGTACACAAAAAAATGAAAGTCATTATGAAACGATTTACAGATCTTGAAAAGAAGTATGTGCTCGATGTGATTGATAATGAATTTGCTACATCGAAAAATTCAATCTACAACAATAAGCTTGAGAAGCAATTTGCAGAGATGTTTGATGCCAAGTTTGCTATCGGCCATTGTAATGGTACTGCAACTCTCCATGTTGCTCTCATGGCAGTTGGCATTCAGCCAGGAGATGAGGTGATAGTTCCTGCACTTACTATGTCTTCTACCTCCATTCCGGTAGTACTCTGTGGAGCTATTCCTGTATTTGCTGATAGTGATCTTGACACTTTCCAAATCTCACCTGAGAGCATTGAGAAGTGCATCACATCAAAGACCAAGGCTATTATAAGCGTATCGCTCTTTGGCCTTGCTCCTGATTATGACAAGATTTGTGCTATCTGTAAGAAGCATAATCTCGCACTTATTGAGGATAATGCAGAGTGTTTCCTTGGCACTTATAAGGGTAAGCTCGTTGGTCAGTTTGGTGATATTTCAAGTTACTCATTCCAAGCTTCAAAACACCTTACTACCGGTGAGGGGGGGATACTCATTACCAATAGTGAGGAACTTGCAGACAAAATTCGTCGCCTGAACTGCCTTGGTTATGCTGGTGTTTCAGCAAAGCAGGGTAAGATTACTCGCAATGATATACAAGATCCAAACTACAGTCGTCACATCTCATTTGGTTACAACTACCGCATGTCTGAACTTCAGGCTGCAGTTGCTTGTGGTCAGCTTGAACGTGCAGAGGAACTTGTACAGAATCGTATTGAAGTAGCCAAAATCTTCGATGAAGTTATCAAGGGGCAAACACTTTTGAAGCGTCAAGCAGAGCCAGAAGGTTACAAAAATTCATATTGGGCATATTGCTTGGTACTTGATACCGATAAACCTGAGGTGGATTGGTACCGCTTCCGTGACCTCTTCCAGAAAAATGGTGGTGATGGCTACTATGCAGCTTGGAAGCTCTCTTACAACGAACCTGCATACCAGAACATTCTTCAGCCTCAGGAGAGTGTATGGCAGAAATTCGATACAAATCTTTGTCCTAATGCTGAATACCTTCAGAAGCGTCTCATCCAGCTCAAAACTAACTATTGGAATCTTGATGAAGCACGTCAGCAGGCGGAGATTCTTAAGAAAACTATAGAAGAATATATCGCAACAAAATAATTTTTAGACAATGGGATTTTTTAATAAAGAATTCAAGATTGGTGACAAGTGGGTAGGTGAAAACCATCCTACCTACTTCATCGCAGAGATTGGTGCAAATTTTGATGGATCTATTGAGAAGGCTAAGAAGCTTATCGATGCTGCAAAGGTTGCTGGTGCGGATTGCGCCAAGTTTCAAACCTTTGATACACCTCGCATTGTTTCTGAGGGTGGTTTCTCAAAGATGCAGCTTCGTGGTGTTCATGGCTCCTGGGGACGTACGGTATCAGAGGTGTTCAAGGATGCTGAATTCCCTATAGCTTGGCACAAAGAAATTGCAGACTATTGTACTCAAGTTGGTATTCATTTCTCCACCTCTCCTTATTTCAAGGATGCTGTTGATCTTTGTGTTGATCTTAAGGTACCTTTCATTAAGATTGGTTCAGGTGAGATAACTTGGTTGGAGCAGCTTGATTACATTGCACGAAAAAACATTCCTGTAATGTTAGCTACAGGTGATGCCACTATGTCGGAGATAGATGAAGCAGTCCGTACTATCCAGAAAACTGGTAATAAAGATTTTGTTCTCATGCAGTGTATCACCAACTATCCTTCAAAGCTTGATAGCGCTAACGTAAATGTACTCAAGACATATCAGTCGGCATTTGACTGCTTGACAGGTTATTCTGATCATGCCCCTGGCCATGTGGTAGCTCTTGCTTCTACAGTAATTGGTGGTCGTGTTATCGAAAAGCACTTTACTCTTGACAAAACCGATAAGGGCCCTGATCATCCTCACTCAATGGAGCCTCAGGAGTTCAAGTTTATGGTTGATTCTATCCGTGAGGTAGAGCGTGCTATGGGTTCTACCGTAAAGGAAGTTCAGAAGGAGGAAGGAGAGACAGTCTTTGTTCAGCGTCGTTGCCTCTATGCAGCTCGTCCTATCAAGGCTGGTCAGGTTCTTACAGAGGAGGATATTACTGTTCTTCGTCCAGCACTTGGCATTCAGCCTAAGCATAAGCAGAACATTATTGGTAAGTCTGTTAACAAGGACATTCCTGCAGGTGACCCAATCTTCTGGGAGGATCTTTAATTATATTTCTATGTCTGGAGTGTTTTATTGTACACCAGACATAGAATTACCAAAATAATTCAAAATGATTACAGATAGAGAAAAGATTCTTGCAATTGTAGATAACGATTGCTTGACTCCATCAGATGCAGTCATTCTGCTTGAAGGTGATGGCTTCTTTCGTTTCAGTAAAGCTGTTGACCTTTACAAAAGGGGAATGGCAAAGAAAATCGTTTTCAGTGGTAATATTATTGATAGAGATTATGGCAGTTTTCCTTTTGAGGAAGTAAAGCCATTTATTCTCGAAGGTGGTGTGCCTGAAGAGGATTTGATACATGAAGATGTATCGCAACACACCCGTCAGCAGGCTATCGAAGTAATAAAGATGGCAATGACGAATGGTTGGAAGAAACTGGCTCTTGTGGCTTCACATGAGCATCAATATAGAGCATACCTTACTTTTCTTCGTGAGGTATTAGATACCAAGAGTGGTATTATACTTTATAATGCACCTGTACGTAACCTTAATTGGTTTGTTGATTCTGGTTGGGGCATTCGTTTTGAGCGTCTTTCTGTAGAATTTGAGCGTATTGAGCGCTATTCTGCTTTGGGGCATCTCGCAAATGCGGATGAAGTGGTAGAGTATCAGAAGTGGAAAGAATCATTACTTAATCAATAAACTATGGTCTTTGATAAGGTAGACAATCTACAATATCCTCGAATATTGCTGTAGCACTTCGTTACCTTCAGGCATTGGATAGCAATGTACCCAATGGAATGTATTAGTTTAATGAGAACGTAAAGGCGATTGTGTGCGAGTATAGCACAAAAGAAGTGAATGAGAATGACTTTGAGTCACATATTAAGTATTTCGACATACATTATCCATTAATCGAAAGGATAAAATCTCATGTGTACCATTAGAGAAGATTGATTTGAAGATTGCATATTCTTCAAACAAAGATATTGCATTCTATAAGTATGCAAAAGACGATATTTGTAACTGTGTCGTGGGATGTGGTTATTTCCTTTTAGTTTACCCGCAGGATGCTCACATGTCGCAGCTGTGTATTCATTTTCTTAAACAAATAAAAAAAGTAACAATAAAAATTAAGATAAAATAATATTATGATAACTACTACACCTATATCTGTTGCGGAAAAGATAATGGGTACAAATTTTATTGGACCCAAGCAAGTAAACTTGCTTTTGATGCATATGGGTAAGGAACTTATTTCGGAGATAGATGTTCCAGAAGTGAACTATGACGAAGAGACACTTCGTAATAGTGCTTCAGACTATATTCTTGTGTATGGGACCGATGCTCTTGATATTTTGGATATTCGCAATTTCTTTGGAGTAGATCCTGAAATTTCAGAACCATGCCTATACAATCAGGATTGGTATATGTCTGAAGAGTTTATACGTCGCAGGATAGACAACAAATGGTTTCTTATTAAGAGGAATGTGCTTGAAGATACACGTGCTGTTATGCCTATGGAGATTATTTCTACAGGTGTTAAGTTTCCATCTGCTATTCTTTGCGTCTATTTATTTTTCACTTATTATGTGGCATACGGAGAAATGCTTTGGTTTCACGATTTTGTCTGGTGCGAAGATGTCGATCATAACGGAGACCGCATCTATGTTGGTAAGTATCACGATGTAGATGGTATCAATAAGAACGGATTTAGCATACATAGACATTTGGCTTTAAGACCGTGTTATGCAAGTGTTGATATCATATAATTAGTTAAATAGTATAGATGTTGTATGTCAATAAATACGCTAAATATTGCAATGTGAATTTATTGCTAGTGTTTATCTATCAATATTTAGCTATCAACATGTTCTATTTTTAAAGAACAAGATAAGTTCTTTGTGAACGAATAATAATATACTATTATCGAGAAATACAATCTCTTAACATAAAGTTTAGAATGTACATTTTCTAGGGTTTATTTTCATGAATCAAATTATTGGTGATTCCTAGCTTAAACCAATATACTCTAAAATTTGTGGCATATTTTTAGACTTGTCTTATGTTCCTTTTTATTTAAAAATTTCAAATTTCCAAATTGATTTGTGGATTAGTCAATCCAAATACTTTTACGTAGATTATTATGTCAGACCTAAAAGATAAGACTATAAAAGGAATGATGTGGAGCGGAATTAATTCGTTTATGCAGCAGACATTAGGCCTTTTATTTTCAATTGTTATTGCAAGAAGGCTTGACCCTTCTGATTTTGGTATGGTCGGTATGCTCACAATTTTCACAGCTGTTGCAACATGCTTGCAAGATGGTGGATTGGTATGGGCTATTACAAACCGAAAAGATGTTACGCATCAGCAATATAGTTCTGTTTTTTGGTTTAATTTGATTTTAAGTGGAATCCTCTACATTGTTCTTTTTTGTTTGGCACCGCTGATAGCTTCATACTTTGGACATAAAGAATTGGTTTGGTTATCTCGTTTTGTCTTTCTTGGTATAATTTTTTCAAGCTTAGGCGTTGTTCAGACCGCTTATCTATTTAAGCAAATCAGAGTAAAGGAAAGAGCAATATCTATGGCAATGGGATTGGTTGTTTCTGGCATATTGGGCATAATACTCGCATATAATGGATTTTCTTACTGGGGAATAGCAACACAAGGCATTCTCAATATTGGAGTTGCATCTTTGATGTTGTGGATACAGTCTCCATTTAGGCCAGACTTCAAAATCGATTGGTCTTTTTTGAAGTCTATTGTTCCAGAGGGATTCCGGTTTGTCGTACCAAATATTTTTGTATTAGCAGGTGAGAATATTTTTTCGGTAATACTTGGAAAAAATTATACTGTGAGAGATGTCGGTAATTATTCGCAAGCTGCAAAATTTAATAATGCTGGCTATTCTTCAATATTGGGTATGATGAGAGGTGTGTCACAACCGGTTTTGGTGCAAGTAAGAGATGACAAGAATCAATATCTAAATGTATTTCGCAAATTGCTTCGAATGTCAGCTTTTGTTGTGACTCCGATAATGTTTTGTTTGGCAATGGTTTCTCCAGAATTTATCGAGATAATTCTCACTTCTAAATGGATTGAGTCTGCATATATCTTGAGGATTCTTTGTATCGGAGGTCTTTTTAGTGTTCTTAACACTATGATGACATATTTTATTATGAGTTTAAATAAAACCAAGCTTTATATGAACTTAGGTGTTATTATATCTGTCTTAAGTGTTATAACTGCTATTGTTGCTTCTCATTGGGGAATTATAACTTTGGCATATTCTTACTCCTTAGTTCAATTCTTTTCTTTTGCTATCTATTACTTTTTCGCAAGACAAACACATCCATATTCCTTAAAATTACTTTTTAATGACATAGTTCCTATTTTGGGAATCGGAATAGTCTCTGTATTAATTAGTTTTTATTCAACTTCTTTTATACAGCCTATTTATTTGTTACTCGTTACACGAGTATTATTTGCCTTATTGGTTTATTTTATTCTAATGAATCTATTTAAATGTGATTCATACATTGAAATAAAGTCATATTTATATCAAAAAATGACCTCTTTTTAGAATTTTTGTTTCCTCAAAATTTTATCATGATAAAGTTAAAAATAAGGAAGAATTTTATCTTAGATATTTTATTCATCTTAACATACTCAATAGGATATGCATCTTTGTTGAAATATGTGACCTACGTAATATTTCCTCTTCCAGAATCTATTCAGCTGTTCCTTTTTTTGTTTTTTCTTTACCTGTTTCGTTTTGGTGGAAAATATAGGAATATAAGACGTATAAGTAGTAATGTTTCCTATTTTTTGTTTTTCTTGTATTTTTGGGAAATATTTCAAGGCATGATAGTAGGTGCTGAGAGTAACTCTTTGTTAGTTGCGGCTGTAAATTTGTCCTCAACTTTTGTTGCATACAGATACATGAGCAACTTAGTATTTGAAGGATCTAATATAAAACCAGTAATTACAGCATATTCGTCGTATCTATATTATACATTCTTCATTGTTGTTACTTCGTCAGTCTTAATTCTAAGTCATGTATTAGATCCATATTCAAATCAGCTAGGAGTTAATAGTCTGTTTAAGACAAACATGGAATCACAATTAACATTTTACTATTTCCCAGGATGTTTGTCGGTTGTGTATAATACTCCTTCTGTATTTCTATTTCCTTTAAATTTTCCTAGCTTAAGTGGATTAAGCCATGAGTCTCAAGCAATGTATTTTACGATATTCCCAGCACTTTTTTTAATGTTCTATTTAAGGAATAGCAAAAGCATTGAAAGATATATTATTGGTATTTTTCTTTTGCTTACAATTCTTACAACCTCTTTGACAGCTGCAATTTGTTTCATGCTTACTTTTTGTCTTCATTTGTTCTGGAAATTTAAAGATAACAGTCAGATAACATCTGCCTTGGCTATTTCATTATTTGTTATAGTTATTGTAGTTTGGGTTGTTTCATCTGAGTATAGTGAGTTAATTTCACTCTTTTTCTTAGAAAAAGCAAATTTCGATTCAGATGGTTCATCTGGATCATATTCTTTGAATTTGTTGAGCTATATTGTTTCTCCAACAGATGTATTAGGAAAGGGCATATTCTGTTCGACGGAAGATCAAGCAAAACAATTCACCCTTAATTGCGGTTACCTTTCTTCGATGGTTATTATTTGCTTCTACCTTTTATTTTTCTTTACTAGTATTAGAAATATATTCTCAAAAAAAATAGTATGTCATGCAATCGGATTAGCTTCGTTTTATTTCATGGCACATTCTTTTAAATATGGTACTCAAGTGTTTAATAACTGTTACTTATTTTTTATTGTTTTTCTTTTATCCTATGCAGAGAATGTAAGAAAGAATAAAGTAGTAATTGAATAATTCTTAGCTGTTTGTAGATTATGCAGTTAGAATCTAATTATCGCAAGACTATTTGAACAAAATTCTACAATAAAACAACTAATAAAACTTTACAATTTAAGATTCAATAGTATGGGAGTCTTTGCCAAAAGGTTTAATCTGATTCTATGAGATTCTATACTAGTAACAAGCATATAATAATAAATACAATATCATATGAAAAGTGTTGATATCTTTATATGTACAAAACCTTTGCAATATATTAACCTTTGCAATATTCCTACAGATGAGTCGAATTCAAAGATTCTTATTATAATTGACGCTTTTTATAAAGCATCGGAGTTTTCAAAGTATATTGAGAATAATGAACACCAATGGAGTAAGGTAATCTTTCTTAAAAGAATAAATACTTTCTATAAGATTTTTAGATACAGGTGGTTATTTTTTGTATTGTTTTATAATGTGGACAAGTTGTACTATAGTTTAGATTCCACTGTTATTGGCCTACTACATTTTATAAAACGATTTAAATTTTTCTTATATGAAGAAGGCGCAGGAACATATAGAAAGCAGAGAATCCAGAATAAATATAAGGCTATAGCCAAAATGTTTGGCACTAGCGAAATCATGGGTTCTTCCAAGTATATTAAAGGTGCTTTTGTGTATTACCCTGATTATTATAAATCTCAAATTGCCCCTTCATGCCCTATATCGAGATTCACACTGTCATATCGTGAAACAATTAGACAAATGGCTAAGAAGTTTCTGTGTTTGTATGATTTAGATTCGCAGAATGAAGAATTTCTTAAAATGAAGGATAGTACGATACTTCTTTATATTACTGACTGGGAGATCCAACATTCAACGATAAGCCAAATGGAGAATCTTAGAAATGAATATGATTATTTATTCATAAAGCCACATCCTCATATTAGGATTAAAAATATGCCTAATATATTAGGAGTTGAGGTTTTATATACAAATTTGATTGTTGAGATTATTATTGATACGTGGCTTAAAAATAACAATAGAGTTACAGTCTTACACCAAGACTCTACGGCAGTAACTCCTTTTGGAAATGAAATTAAATCCATTAATGTTAGTGAAACACCACATTGTGAATATAGGGAAATTATTGAGAATCTAACTAGACTTTCTTGTCTTAATGGTAAAAATTAATCATTATATAATATGAAGAAGATACTGTTTGTAGCTCCAACACAAGGCAATGGTGGTATTGCCTCTTGGGCAGCAAACTATAGAAAAGTTTGTCCCGAAGAATATAAGTTAATCTCAGTTGGTGTTTCAAAGCGAAGAAGTTTGAATAATACAGCTGGCATATTTCGTCGAATGTTTGATGGTATTCTTGATATGTTTGAAGTATTTTACAATGTAAGACAAACATTAAAAAAAAATCATGATATTAACATAATGCATTTGACAATTAGTGGAAAACCTGGAATAGTACGAGACTATTTCATCGTAAAATCTGCTAATAAGAATAATGTAAAGACTATTGTTCATTGCCATTTTGGATCTGTTTGGAATCAAGTATCTGATACTGGTTTTTGGGGGAAACTTTTGCGCTCAACATTTCAGATGGCTGATCAAGTGTGGGTTCTTGATAAAAAATCCTATGACGCAATAAATAGTATTAATTATTTGAAGGGAAAAGCTTTTATCAATCCGAATTTTATTGATGTCCCTTCAGTGGCTTCTTTTAAGCCAAAGAGATACTTGAATATTGCTTTTATTGGTAATCTTTTCCCAACAAAAGGTATTTATGATTTGGTGAGTGCAGTTGCATCTCTACATAATAACACTATATTACATATAATAGGCCCAGGACAACCAGCAGTGATAGATGAAATAGAAAAACTTGCTAGAGATAAATTAGGAAAAAATATATTATTATATGGTAGACTCCCGAATGATGAAGTGTTGAAAAAAATCGAACAGATAGATATAATAGCTTTACCCACTTATTATGATTGTGAGGCGTTCCCGATTTCTATTCTTGAAGCGATGAGTCGGGCTAAATTGGTAATTTCTTGTGATAGAGGAGCTATTGTGGATATTTTGACAGCCATTGATGGATCAAACTGTGGTTTGATAGTAAAAGCGCAAAGTCCTGATGATATAGCAGAAAAAATAGTATGGTGTCAACAAAATAGGAGTGAAGCTGATCTTTTGTGTAAAAAGGCATATGAAAAAGTGTATAACATGTATCGTACCGAAAAAGTATTAGGCATTTATAAAGATTGTTATAATAGACTTGCATATGAAGGTGATTAAAACAAAACAAGATCTTGATTTCTTTCTCCAAGAAGACGCAAAAGCAAACTTTATGTTTGATGTGTCATTTCCGATGTATTGCTTAAAACTATTAGTTGGTAGTGAGTCTGCACATGTATGGAGATATTTAAAATGTTTAAGGCATTGTGAGTATCATTATAATAATAAAGGAATAATTCATAAATTATTATGTACTTATTATCAATTTAAACTACATCGTCTCGGATTTGATTATAATATACGCATTCCAATAAATGTTTGTGGTTATGGTGTTACCCTTTACCATCTTGCTGGTGGTGGTTGCTTGGTAAATGCAAAATCTGTTGGAAATTACTGTAGACTTCAAACAGGAGTTTTACTTGGGAACTCTCATCAATCGGAAGATGAAAAACCAGTTATAGGTGACCATGTATCTTTTGGACCGGGAGCAAAAGTTTTAGGGAAGGTGATTGTTGGTGATAATACTTTTATTTGTGCAAACGCTGTTGTAACAAAAGATGTACCATCAAATACTATGGTCGGTGGAGTTCCTGCAAAAATCATTAAAACAATAGAATCGTGAAAATAGTTAACAGATTAAAAAAAAACATTACTATTCGTGGACTTTATAGTCTTTGGAGAGAGTATTTTGGTTTGAAAAGAAAACAATTTGGTTATGTAGGAGAAAGGGTTGTAATGATTCCTCCTCTGAATATCGATAATCCTGCTAATGTCTATCTTTATGGATTAAATAAGATTGAGCACTGCACAATATCTGCATCCATCGCCAAATTTGTAATGAAATACGGTGCAGGGTCAGCAGAAGGATTGTCTGTACATACAGGTAACCATATGAGAGTACCAGGAAAGTATTATCGATCTATAGCAAATGACGATAAATTAAATAGCGGACAGAATTTTGATCTTGACGTTATTGTTGAAGAGGATGTTTGGCTTGGATGTAATGTTACTCTTCTTGCAGGGGTTACAATTGGTCGTTCATCTACTGTAGCTGCTGGTGCTGTTGTAACCAAATCCCTTCCTCCATATTGTATTTGTGGCGGTGTTCCAGCAAAACCAATAAAGTTTTATTGGACAATAGATCAGATTTTGGAACATGAGGAAAAGCTTTATCCATTAGAAGAAAGATATACAAGACAGCAGTTGGAGGAGATCTTCTCTAGGTGGGAGAAGAAGTAATAGATTTCTCTTATCTAGCACTTGGGAATCTATTATTGTCCTGCATTCGTTTCAGTAGATCAAATACTTAAGAAATTTTTCAAAATCTTTGGAATCTAAATATAACAAAGGATGAATGACAAGAAGAAGATATTATTCGTTTGCCAATACTTCTATCCAGAGGTATTCCGTGGGAATGATATAGCTTTTCATTGGGCAGAGTTGGGCCACGACGTTCATGTCGTGACCGGAATCCCTAATTATCCAGACGGAGTTTTTCATAAGGGTTACGGATTATTTTCTAAAAGACATGAGATTGTACGTGGTGTGCATGTAACTCGCCTCCCAATATTTCCTCGTGGAAACAATAAAATTATGCTGATGTTGAATTATTTTAGCTATTTAGTGGTTGCTAGCTTCTATATTATATGGCATGCAATATTTCACAAGTATGACTTTGTTTTCTGTCAGCAGTTGTCCCCTGTAATGATGTCAACACCAGCGGTTCTGTATAAGAAACTTCGTAAGTCACCACTTTATACTTGGGTGTTAGATCTTTGGCCTGAAAGTCTGACGGCTGCTGGTGGAATTGACAATAAGTATATACTTGTTTTTTTTAATTGGTTTGTCAAGAAAGAGTATAAGTGGAGCGATAAAATTTTGACTAGTTCGAGGAGCTTTGATCAGAGTATTCGCACTTATGGTGATTATGAGGACAAGATACTGTATTATCCTCAATGGTCGGATGGTTCTAGTTTGAATTCATCTTTGTTGTCGGATTTCTCAATGCCCAATATACCAGAGGGATTCGTCGTAATGTTTGCTGGTGCTGTTGGTGAGGCTCATGGCATGGAGTGTAATATGCAGGCTGCTTTGTTGACAAAGGAGCGTAAGGATATCAAGTGGGTTATTGTTGGCGATGGACGCAGACTATCTTGGGTTCAGCAGTTTGTAAAAGAGAATAAACTTGAGGAGACAGTTTTGACATTAGGTCGCTTTCCTTCAGAGACTATGCCATTATTTTTTGCAAAGGCTGATGTTATGTTGGTTTCATTAACAGATTCTCCATTATTTAACTTGTATGCTCCTGCTAAGATAAGTAGTTATATGGCAAGCGGCCGTCCTATTATTGCGTGTCTTAATGGAGAAGGAGCTGAGCTTATCAAAGTGGCAGAATGCGGTTGGCATGTGGCTGCAGGAGATGCTAATGGTCTTGCTCAACTTGTAATGCAATTGGCAGACAAAAATAAGGATACTCTGTTGGCATTGGGGCAAAATGGCATAAAGTTTTATGACGAAAATTTTCAAAAAGATAAGTGCCTTAAGAAATTGGACCAAATTGTGTTTTAGTTATTTAAGTTAGATGACTAATCAAATAATTATTAAATTAGTACGCAAATCTCTGGCTGATAAGCATATAACTAATCTATCGTTATTTCAAAATGTATATTGGGAGAAGGTAAAAGATTCTGCCACTATACGTGGTGTCCTTGGAATATGTCTTGATGGATTTGATAAACAAAGTAATTCTTCAATTTTTCTACTGTTTAAAACGAAGATTGAGTGGATTGGGCAGGCATCCTTTATGGAGACCTGCTTCGAACAACACAGAGATGTGTTAGAAGAATTGGCTCGATTCTATTCAGATCATGGTTTGAATATGATGGTACTAAAAGGCTATGGACTTTCTTAGTATTGGCCAAAACCAAACCACAGACAAGTTGGTGATTTAGATATTTTCCTTCACTATTCTAGCCAAAACTCTGAGCTTGATTTGCCAGCATGTAAACATGGAGACCTGTTAACAATACAGAAACTTGGGGTCAAAGTAGATGAAGGACACGAACATCACAAATGTTTCTTATATAAAAGTATATCGGTTGAGAACCATTATGACTTTATAAATATCAAGGCTCATAAAGATGCAGCTAAGATTGAATCTCGTTTGAAAAGTCTTTCTTTGAACTGTTTTCAAATGGGTTCAACTAATCAGGCTTTTCTAACTTCTAGCGCAACTTTCAATGCTATTTTCCTGATTCGCCACATGGGATAGTATTTTGCTGGTGAATGTGTAACACTGAGACAGGTGCTGGATTGGGGGCTTTTTCTGAAGCATGAAGGCGATAAGGTGACGTGGAGTGAAGTAATTCCATTCCTGAAAAAGAAGGGTATCTGGCGATTCTTCCAGCAGATAAATTCGATATGTGTGGATTATCTGGGTATCGAAATGCCTAAAGAAGTACCTGCACTGGAGCGTGAAGAATAGTTCGAACGTCGAATATTGAAGGATATTCTGCAGCCAGAGTTTGAAGAACAGAAAACTAAGGAACTGATCCTGTATTGATGTTTAAATGTCGTTGCTGGTGGCATAACAGATGGAAACATCTACTGGTTTACGAAGAATGGTTGCTATCGATGTTTTTTTACTTTACTCTGGAGTCATCTCAGATACATTGATACGATAAAGGATTGATATGTAAGAGTCATTCTGAACTGAATAAGGTTATAAGGAAAAAGTTATAAGATTAAATGAATAGTATTGTGACATACGGAATCATATTTGTGATTTTTCTTGTTCTTGAGTTAGCATACTTCAAGATTGCTGATAAATTTAACATCATCGACAAGCCCAATGAGCGCAGTTCTCATACGAAAGTGACTTTACGTGGTGGTGGGATTATTTTCTATTTCGGGGCGTTGGCCTATTTCCTGACGAGTGACTTTGAATATC
>ULOU01031801.1_pt1 | contig 59271 bp, 49 predicted proteins | sample 1952821 | NCBI WGS metagenome assembly ULOU01 (sample SAMEA4835610, study PRJEB28245) | human gut metagenome | biome: gut microbiome; material: fecal sample | place: Denmark | collected 2008 | reverse complement strand
ATGCTCTATACAGCTTGGTTTGACTTGTTCAAACCAAGCTGGTATTACTAACCTTGATAATCTTGATAATATTAATACTAATTTTGATAATCTTGATGTAGTTATTATTAATGATTTTGTTATAGATATTATTAGTCATGTTAGTCATACTTCGAAACTTGCTACACAAGTTTCTCGAATTAGTGCTATTGGTCTTGATAGTCTTGATGATTTTGCTAGACTTGCTAATACTAGTCGAGCTAATGCTAATCATATCCATCCTCTACGGGGGGTCTACACTACTAATTCAGCTAGTTTTGATACTGCTAATACTGGTCATATTGAACTAGGTAGAGCTAGTATTGGACATGAATGTCATATTGAACATGAAAATTATGATGAATTTGATGGTGATTATGGTCATATTGAGCCTGATTTTGCTATTGGTGACTATAACTAAACTTGGTCATATTGATACTATTCATGACTGATTTTGCTATTGATGGCTAGTATTGACTATGACTGATTAACTTGATTTTGCTAGCGGTGACTAGAGGTAACTAGTGATATTGCGGATGATATTGAATGTGGAGAATGTAATAGTGTGAGCAATGTGAGATTGAGAATGAGTATGAAAGTGATTATAATGATGGAGATGAGAGTAAAGCTGCTGGAGTTGATGGTGATGATGATACTAGAGAATTTAATCTTCCTCATCCTACTCAACCTCCTTCTCCTCATCCTATTCCCAATCTATCTAAACCTATTGCCTAATCTCCCTCTCATTCTCATCATCCCCTCTCATAGACATTATCTATCACATCTCCATCTCTAATAGACCCAATCTATTAGATAAAATCTATCTTATCTCCGTCTTTAATAGATTCTATCTATTATCATCTCTATTATCATTATCATCATCTTTATGATTATTAGTATTAGTTCTATCATGAACATTAGTGTAATCATCATGATTAGTCATATTAATATCTTCAAGTTTAGCCTCAACAGTATTGTCAAGTTTAATAAGACTTCTAGTCATACTAATCAATAGCATTAGTTCTAGCTAATAATAGCTCTACTAGTAGTATTAGTATTATAATGACTATTAAACCTAGTCTTAATAGTAATATTAATATTAATCAAACTAATATTGCTAATACTGATATTGATTATGTTCTCTATACTCTTTATACTCTTGATGTTGATTATGTTTATTATATTCGTTATATTTATGATGTTGATTATATTCTTTCTCATTTAAATTCTATTGCTATAACTATTTTAGTTATTTTAATATAGCTATTTATTATTAGTTAGAATTATAGTATAAATAAATTATAATATATTTGGAGTATTATATTTAATTATTATATTTGTCGTGTTGTTCAGTAGAGTAATATTGCTACTGATAATAATATTAATCTTAAACTTATAAGTGTTATGGTAAATTTTGATAATGTTACTAGTAATGTTCAATCTAAGCCTAGAAAGAAAACTATGGCTGAAAGTTTAGAAGAAGCTAAACAAGAAAATAAACTTGTTGTTCCTGAAGAAGATAAACAAGAAAATGCTGTTATTAGTACTGAAACTATTCAATCTAAGTCTGATAAACCTAAGAAAAAGAAGAAAGTTAAAGTTAGAAAGGATGGTGAACAAACTGTTACTGTCAGTCAAGAAGATAATGATTTTAAAGATGCTAAGACTGATAAGCGTGGTGTTCCTGTTGGAATTAATGTTCCTCAGCATATTCTTGATGTAGTTTGTATTGTTAAGTTTAATGCTGCTTTTAGACGTCATACTTCTCTTAATATTCTTCATACTTTAGAAGACGATAGTAGGATTAATAACTCTAAAGGTGCTTATGTTGATTTTCTATGGAATAAGTTTAGAGTTACTGCTGATGGTGGTCTTCGTAGAGAATATAGATATACAGAAGATTTATTTATTGATGCTCTTGTTAAAGCTCATGCTGATGTAGCTACTGATAATCAAAAGGTTATTAATAGTATGATTGATACAGAAGCTGAACTTAATAAAGCTAAATCTCCTGATTAACTAAGTTTATAGTATAGACTCCCCGTGGAGGATGATAGTGTTGTTGAATTAGTTAAAGCTAGTCTTCATTTGCTATTCATTTTTATCCATTTTGTTACAGGGTTTTATATTTGTTTGTTTAGAGTTAAATACATTGATGATAATCATCCTCTACTCGGAGTTTATTTTAAATATATTATTATGGAAAGAACTGATATTTATTTTGTTGAAGATGATACAAGTTTCAATAATAATGTTGAAGGTGTTGAAATTCATGCAGAATGTCTAAGTCAAGATTATGATGACATTGCTTGGGAACCAACAGTTGATGATACTCCTGCTGTTGATCCTGAAAATGATATTTTTGGTTATTACGATTAATTAAATGTTTGTATTATGAATTATAATGAAATTTTTGCAAGTTGTATTATGTCTGAATTACGTAACGAAGCTGATTTATCAAAGAGTTGTGAATATTGTAAAGAATTAGCTGATTTTAGTGAAGCTATTAAAGGTAAAGGTTTATCTAGTAAAGAATATGCTCTAGCTATTAATTTATTTAGTTTTGTTTATAGAGAAAAACATCATGTTGAATCTTTTGGTAATACTAGAGAAAGTGTTGTTGAATATGCTCTTGATAATTTTCAAATAGATTGGTTAGTAAGACGTTGGGATAGCGTAATTAAATCTAAGGATGAACTTAAAAATGTTATTGCTGTTCTTCCTCAAAGTTTTAAAAATATTATTGTTGATATTGTTGATACGCAATCTCTTATTAATCATAATATTGCTGAACATCTTATTAAAACTTCTGAAGAAGAATCAATTGAAATAAGTAAGATGCTTATTCCTACTACAGATAATGAAAATAAACTTAAACACTTTACTGAAAATGAACTTATAGAAGAACTTAAACGTAGAGAAAAAGAACGAATTGCTACAAAATAATTAATAATCCCATTTTAGATACTATGGTCTGTGAAGATAGTAGTATTATTTCACTTGCTGATGATGGAGGAATTGAACTCCGAAACTATAATATTTATCCGTTTTAATCTGGTTAAAATTGTGCTAATAGCATGGTCTGTGAAGATAGTGCTATTGATAATTATTATAGTCCAAGTGTGTTATGTTTTAGTCATATAATACTTTTTGGTTAAGTATTTGGTGTTAATATTTTAGTTATTATTAATTGTGAAATTAGTAATAATAGTGATTGTGTAAACTCATATGTTATTTGTGCCTAGCTTTGTCTGTGAAGATATTGCTAGGCTTTTTTAGTATGTATATTATTAACTTTAAACATATAATTAAAATGGATAATTTTGATGAAATTATTTTTAATGGTCTATTAGATAGATACATTGAAGAACAAGCTAAGTTTGAAAAAGGTCAAGTTGTGTATATGGAATATACATATCAATATCATAATCAAACTAAACTTGGTGTTTGTATTGGTATTATAACTAATGTTTCAGTTACTAAAGTTGAACGTACAGTAGGTAATAATAAATATATTGATTATCCTATTGTATATGCTGTAACTCATGCTAAAGGTGTTAGTTATAATGTTAGTGAATGTAAACTTGGTTCTGTATCTGAACATATTCTTAAAGAACGTCTTAAACGTGATGGTAAGAATAATGAACAGAATAATGAGGCTGAACAGAATGGCTAGTTATTCATAGTCTGACATGTTCATGGATATAATTCTTTTGCCCTCTGTTGAATTTTCATATATAATCTGATTAATCTATCACGATTAATATTGAGTTCAATACAGGGCAAAAGAACTAGCTAATAAATGTTAAACTAAAAATTTAATACAGTTTTATTATGAATTATATTGCTTATAAGAATATTGATGGTACTATTACAACTGGATTTAAAGTTAAACTTTATGATATAGTTACTTTGAATACTGGTTATTGGAAAGATAAACTTGCTATTGTTCTATATATTAATGAAGCTAAAAAACAAATTAAAGTTCGTATTATCGAATGTGGTATGGATTTAACTCTTAAAGTTAAAGATGTTCAATTTGTTAATCATAATAATAAAACTGCTGCTCGTTCTTATATTGATTTATGTAATAAACTATCTAAAGCCTTTCATGATAAATATACTGATAAACAGTATATAAAAAATAATTGGTTTACTGATAAGTTTATTATTAATGATGTAACTGCTACTACTATTGCCATAGGTATTGGTCAATATATTACTAATATTGATAGTGATAGATATTCTGTTAGTGCTATTATGTGGCTTAGTGATATTAAAGATTATATAGATGCTTTGCTTAAATATGGTGATTTTGATTTTGTTGCTAAGGCATTTAAAATCTATAATATTACTGATACTAGATTTGAACTTATTCATAAACTTTATAATTATTTCTATGATTGAAGATGCTATTGGATATATTCTTGGAGTTTGTGTTGGATGTATTTTATTTCTTATTTATGAAGTATTTAATCTATATAAGAAGATTGAACGAATTAATATAGATATTAATAAACTTCAAAATAAAGATATAGAATTTCATCGTAATATTGAATTTATTATTAATGATAGTGAATATAATAAAGAAGTTCTTGAACATTTTATTGATAAACTTAATGAACTTAATGATAGTATTAAAGCGAAAGTTGATGACTAGCTTGCTTCCATCCTCTACGGGGGATCGCCACGGAGCGTAGCGTAGTGGCTCTACTAATCTAACTATTATTGAATTTATTATAGTTTTAACTATTAAATATAATTGTTTTATTAATCTTTAAAAATGTAAAGTACTTATGGGAAAGTATGATGAAGTTTCTGTTGTTCGTCAACTTAATAATGTTGGCGCTGTTATTGAAATCAATTCTGCTAGTAAAGTTATTAAAGTAGCTAAGAATAGTTCTATTGGTAATGGAACTAGTGGTAAGATTGATTTTCTTTCTCATTATTGTGGTTATCATGTTGAGATTGTTGATGTTATTCAACAACAAAAAGAACGTGATGAAGAAATTGCTGCTAAGAAAGCTGCTAAAAAGGCTGCTCGTAAAGCTAAATTTGCAGAGGATAATACTTTTAAAGGTATTACTCGTGCTGTTGATAAACGTATGCGTGCTATTAAAAGAAAATAGTATGCTATGGTTAGTTTTAAATTCTCATTTGGAGTTGTAGGTAAATCCAAAGAGAAAGGAATAGTCAATAAATATGTTATTATAGTTGCCAAATGTGAAGGTATTATTAGATATATTGATGGTACTTATAAAGTAGAATATAATGGCAAGCTATATAGCATTACAGGTGAAAGTTACAGAACTAAAGGAAAGAAAGTTGTTTATGCTCGTCGATTAGATGAATATAATCATAGAATTAAAATTATAAGAGATAGTGAAAATAGAAAAACTGTTGATACTAGATTTTATATTCCTTTTGCTGCTGGACTTATAGCTAAAGGTAAAATTGTTAAAATGCCTTTTGCTAAGGAACTATTTCATATTACTACGTGTTATAATCGTGGTGATAGTGAATCTACTATTTTAGCTTTTCAAGAATGGAAAGAATATGAAGATAAAGTTAAAAATAATCTTATTGATATAAATAATGAATTGGAATGATTAGTAAACTAGAAATAGCTAATACTCCTAAGAAAGACAATAATATTACTTTTACTAAAGACCAAGAAATTGCTGTGCATAAACTTATTGAGTTTCTTGCACAGCCTTGGGATGATAAAAAGTTTATTAATGCTCTTTGTGGCGCTGGCGGTACTGGTAAAACTTTTGTTATTAAATATGTTATTGATAATTGTAAATGGTCTAATAGCGTTATAGGCTGTGCTGCTCCAACTCATAAAGCTTGTAGAGTTCTTAGTAGTTCTATTGGTAATAAAGAAGTTAATACAATACAATCTGTATTTGGTTTTAGACTTGATGTTGATATTGAAAACTTTGACCCAGAAAATCCTGCTTTTAATCCTAAAGGTAAAGATAAGCTTGATGGACTTAAAGTATTAATAATTGATGAGGCTTCTATGTTAAATGCTAAACTTGTTAAGTATATTAGTAATAGATGTAAAAAGCTTCAAATTAAAATTATTATGCTTGGTGATTCAAGTCAGCTTCCACCTGTTAATGAAAAAACAAGTCAAGCATTTCTTATATCTAGTAATACTTATTATCTTAAAGAAATTGTTAGACAAGGAAATAATAATCCTATTGGTAAACTTCTTAAACTTCTTCGAGAAGATATAGAAAATAAGGATACTTGGAAGTTTCTTGATTATATATCTAAAAATAAACAAGAATATAATGAAAAAATTGAAGGATATTATGTTTGTGGTCAAGCTGAATTTTCTGAAATAATTGATACTTGTTTTAATGATGAAGCTTATACTAAAGATATAGATATGTATCGTATTATAGCTTATACTAATAATCGTGTTGCTACATGGAATAATTATGTTAGACATTCTATTATTAAAGATGCTGATAAAAGTTTGATTACTAGTAATGACTTAATAATGAGTTATGTTACAATAGTTAATAATTTTAATGATATTATTATTAACAATAGTGAAGAATATATCATTAAAGATATTATTGATACTGTTGATAACACTTATGAGTTTAAAGGGTTTCTAGTTAAATTTCAAGCTATTCATGGTGGTGAAATAACTCAACCTTTATTTGTTATTAATCATACTGATAATTATACATTTCAAATGTATTATAAGAAATTGACTGAGCTTATTAATGATGCTAAACAAGCTAGTAATTCTGAACGTGGAAGTAAATGGAAACAATATTTTGATTTTAAACGTAAATATCTTCTTGCTGCTAATGTTACGAATAGTAATGGTAAGATTATATTTAGTAGAGATTTAGATTATGGTTTTGCAATTACCTCTCATAGAGCACAAGGTTCTACTTATAAAAATGTTTTTGTAGATATTAATGATATGATTTACGATAAGTATGGAAATCCTTATACTAATAGAGATGAAATGCTTCGTAGATTATATGTTGCTTGTTCTCGTGCTAGCAATCAATTAGTATTATGTTATGGCAAATAAAACAGTTGATGAATATATTGATTGTATAAATTGTCCTAATCGTATATTTAATACAGGTAGTTATATAATTGGTGGTAGAGGAAGTATTCATGGAGATATTGTTTTCTTATTTTCTAAAAGCGATAAAGAATATAATAATAATCAATTATTTATTGATGTTGGTAATCTTTATGATGAATATTCTGGACGTAATAACACCGAAGATGTATATATGACTTATAGTATTAAATGTTCTTGTTCTAATAATTATGATACATATAATGCTGCTGTTAATAATTGTCGTAAAATTCTATGGAAAGAATTAGCTAAAATTAATTATAAATATCTATTTATATTTGGTGAAGCATGGAGAAGTATTAGTAATAATCCACTTCCTAGATTTATGGCTACTGGCGGTAAATATGTACTTGTTAATTATTCTCCTTTTGTTAAATATAAAGATGAAAATCTTTATCATACTTTTAAACAACGTTTTGTTGATGATGTTATTTGGGTTACTAAAAATAGAAATAATTATGGTATTGGAATATAAATGATTAATTGTATAGGTTATGATGTTGAAGTTCTAAGAAATTTCTTTTCTATAACTTTTGTTAGTATTAACAGCTATCTTAAAGTTTTTAAAGATTGTGTTGGAGATGATGGAAAAGCTATACCTTTAGTTCAAAAACTATCTGTTGAACAAATTAAAGCTCGTCTTAAAACTGTTGAAAAACATAGTTTTTATATTACAGATAAAAACGACAGTCAATTACTTACTATAATAGATTATATTAATAAGACTAGATTATATAAAGATTCTAATGGAAATATTATTCGTACTGATTTGTATGGATTTAATAGTTTTAATTATGATAATCTTATGGTTGCTGCTTTACTTAGTTTTTATATGCGTACGAATAGTACGAAAGAACTTATTACTAAGTTATATGAAACAAGTAAAACTATAATTAATAGTCAAAATGATAAAGATAGATTTAAAAATGATTTTTATCTTACTAGTCTTAGAAAATATAAACTACCATTTACTGGTATTGATGTAATGAGAATATTTGCTCTTAACAAGGCAAGTTCTGTTATAGATAAGAAAACAGGAGAACGTAAATATGTTCCTAAAGGTCTTAAGCAAACTTCTATTAATCTTCAATGGTATGAACTTCTAGAATACGAACTTCCTAGTATTAATGAAAAAGAAGCTGAATTATATAATAGTATTCCTAATCTTAAAGGAATGACTGTTCAACAACTTAATAAGTTTGTTGATAAATGGGATAGATTTATTCTTGATGAATATATTGAACCTATGATGCATTATAATCTTAATGATGTTTTTATAGTTTGTGAAATTGTTCGTCTTTATCCTGAAGAAATTAAATCCAGATATGCTATTAGTAGAGCTTATGATGTAGACGTTCTTAATTCTAGTCGTAGTAAAACTGCTGATATTCTTTTTGAGAAGTTTTATAGTAAATTTAGTGGTCTTGCTCCTGAACAATGGAAAGGTAAGAAAACTGAAAGAACTGCTATGAGTTTTAAAAAAGTTATTTTTCCTTTTATTAAATTTAAAACTAGACCTATGCAAGATTTTCTTGATGAATGTCTTAAAACTACTATTTATAGAGTTAATAAAGATGCGTTTAGTAAAGAAGTTAAAATTGGAAATGTAACTTATACTGTTGCAACTGGAGGTTTACATAGTCAAGATAATCCTGTTGAACTTTGGAGTAGTGGAAGAGAATTATTTCCATCCTCCACGGGGGGTCAACACGATGTACTTGGCAATGATGACTATGTTTATATTCATGCTGATATTAATAGTATGTATCCTAGTATTATTGCTGCTCATAAAGTAGCTCCAGCTCATCTTGATACTAATGCTTTTTGTAATCTTATTGGTTGGCTTAAAAATAAAAGAGTTGAAGTTAAACACAGCGATGAAGATACTGTTGACGGAATTGATAGAGATACTTTAGCTTTAGTTTTAAAGATTGTTATTAATTCTGTTTATGGTAAACTTGGATTTGAAAATGGTAATCTTTATGATAGATTAGCTGTACTTAAAACTACTATTAATGGGCAGTTAATGATGCTAATGTTGGTTGAGGAATTAGAGTTACACAATATTCATGTGTTAAGTGCTAATACAGATGGTATTGTTATTAAACTTTATAAACGAGATATTGATATTTATAATCGTATTAAAGATGATTGGGAACAAACTACTAAACTTAAGTTTGATACTGATTATTATCATTGTCTTGTTAGTAGAGATATAAATAATTATCTTAGCCAATTTAGAGTTATTAAAAATGGTGTTCATAAACTTAAGCTTGAATCTAAAGGTGCTCTTAATCCTATGATGTATTCTCTAGATTTAACTAAAGGTTATTCTATGCCTATTGTTGCTCAAGCTATTGAAAACTATTTTCTTAAGAATAAACCTGTAATGGATACTCTTCAAGAAGCTACTAATATTCTTGACTTTTGTCTTACTCAAAATGTTGGTAGACAATTTCATGTAGAAGAAACTAAGATTGAAAATGGACAAGTTACTCATGTTATTTGTCAAAGATATGTTAGGTTTTATGTTTCTAATAGAGGTTATATTATTGAGAAAGTTCATAATGATAACGGTTCTCGTAGTAGAATGGCAGCTGGTTCTGTTGTAACAGTTATTAATAGTCTTGATGATAAAGATATTTCTCTTAGAGATATTAATTTCAAATTTTATTATCAAGAAGCTATGAAGATTATTAATCCTATCAAACTTAAAATTTCTCCTAAAGGTAAAGGTAAAAGTAAAATTAAAAAATATAGTGGTATGTATAATCCTATTTTTAATGAAGATGATTTTGGATGAAAAATATAGTTGAAGAATCGTATAGTAAACTTATTAATAAATGGGGTTCTAAAGATTATAAAGGTATTGGAACTATCCATTGTGTTCAACCTCTTGATTATTCTGAAATTATAAGTAGAGTTATTACTCTGATGAGGAATAAAAATCCTAATCTTAAAATACTTATTGTTACAGATAATTGGAAAAGAAGAACAGAAATTGTTGATGATCTTAAAAATCATAATATAAATATAGATACTATTAATATTCTTACTTATACTTATATTAATAGTAAATATAATTATAATTATGATGTTTCTATTGTTGTTGGAGTTAATGAATGGAATCTTTATGTTAATACTGCGTTTAATCATGCTAGATTTAAACTTATGATTATAACTAAAGATACTATTGATTCTGCCAAATTAAGTACAATTTATCTTAATATTCCTCCTATTAATGATAGTATAAATTCTAGTAATATTAATGGAGTTCGAGCTTTACTCCCCGTAGAGGAACATAGAGAGCCTATTCTATTTATTAATCAAGAAGATATTGATAATTACGATAAATATACTGAATATATTACTCAAATTATTCAAGTATTTGGTAATCTTGATAATATTAAATATGCTCGAAGTGGTACTCCAGATGGACGTAGTGCTATGCAATATATTACCGAAATAGCTGAGTATAATGGATGGAGTAATAATATGGATATGACTAATCCTTTTAGTGAACAAATAGATAAATGTTATAATCCTATTGTTCTTTCTGAAAGAGTTAAGACTTTCTATAATATTGTTCGTGAACGTACTCTTCTATGTTCTGATAATGTTTGTAAACTAGATAGAATTGTCGAGATTGTTAAAGATAATCCTGATAAGAAATTTATTATTATTAGTAAGAGAGGAGAATATGCTGCAACTATTACTAAATATATTAATGATAAATTAAGTGAAATATGTGGTGATTACCATGATAAGATTGATGATAAAGTTCTAGTTGATTCTAATGGTATTCCAGTTTTATATAAGACCGGAAGCCAAAAAGGTAAGCCTAGAATCATCAAATCTAAGGCTATTTCCACGCTGAATTTGAAGGCTTTTAATGATGGCTTATTAAGAGTATTATCCATAAAAAATAGTTCAAATACGGAGCTAGAAACAAGCGTAGACGAATGGATAATAACCTCACCATTATGCGATACAATAGATGAACTTATATATAGATATAATGGTATTAATTGTAATCAATCAAAACTTAAAGTACATAAACTTTATATAAGTGGAACTATTGAAGAAGCTGCCTTAAAGAAAGAAAAGTTATCACCTAATCATCAGATTATAGAAAATGTTAATTCTAACATTTGTGCTCAAAATTTTGATGATATTATTTGTTAGTATAAATATAATAGTTACATTTGTAGTGTAATCAAAATTGCTCTTTGATGTAATGGACGAAGAAAAAGAAATTAAAGTTAATGATACTGCTATTACTACTAGTAATAATGGTATTGAAAAACACAATGGTATTCAACATACCAATGCTGCATATCAGTTAAATTATATGAGTGAAGCTGAAATTGCAGGTCTTGAACTATTTATTAAACGTGTTATGCGTAGTGATAAATGTGGTATTAAGTCTATTGAAGATGGTCTTGCTATTGCAATGCGAGCTAAAGACCTTAGACTTCCATTTTCTACTTGTATTGAACATATTCATGTAGTTCAAGGTAAAACAGGTGTTGATGTCCATATTATTAAGGCATTACTTGTCAAAGGCAGCGTGAGTTGGGAAAAAATAGATGATTATCGCGCTCTGTACGAATATACAGATGGCTTTAATGCTTATGATGAAGATAAACTTCCTCAAGACTGTATTAAGTGTCTTACTCCCAAAGAGGCACAAACTAAAAATACAGAAGATAAAGAACATGAACATATATATGTTTATCCTGTTAAATATTATAAAGATTATAATGGTAATGTATATAAAGAATATCAGCTTAATGGTAAGTTTGAAATAGCTACTAATCCTGCTGAAGCTAAACAAATTGCTTCTACTGGTAAAGTTCCTGTTTATAGAATACCTGCTATTCCTATTGATTATATTACTCGTTATCGTTTTTATCGTAAGATTGGTGGACGTGATATTATTGCTGAGGGTGAGTTTACTTATAAAGATGCTATTGTTGCAGGATGTTTTGAAAAAGATACTTATAAGAAATATCCTAAGATAATGATTAGTCATAGAGCATTTGTTTATGGTGCTCGTGAAATTGCTAATGATTTAATTATGGGCTGTCTTAGTACAGAAGAATTAAAGACTATGCAAGGAATTGATTTGAGTAATGAAGATATTATTGATATTACTGAAATTCAATAACATAAACAAGATAGAGATTTTATTATTAAACAAAACAGTTGTAAAACTGATATTATTAACTTTTAAAATTTAAGTAAAATGAAAGATTTTAGCAAAGGTTTAAGTTTTGGTATGGGTATTGTTAATGCTGGTCAAAGAGCAGTTAGTGAAGAACCTGAATTGGTAGTTGTTTCTACTCCTGGTAGTTTCCGTATGACTGCCCAAGTTTCTAAAGCTCTCGGCATTGCGCATGGTGAATATGTAATGTTCATTAATAACTGTGCTAATATTGATAACGCTATTATCAATAAAGTACCCGAAGTTGTCGCTTTCTGTGAAGAAAAAGGTTTGGATGTTGATTCTCCCGAAGCTGCTATGGCTGTTCATGCTGAATTTGATATTTGGGCTTTAGCTAAAGGTATTGCTGAACTTGATAAAAATGGTAATCCTTGTACTACTCGTATTCGTATGACTAAGAACGATAAAATTAAGTATGTTAATACTTATTTTAATGAAACTCTTGAAGGTGCTTTAGCTTCTTCTAATGAAGAGTTAAAAGCTGTTCTTACTCGTGAAGGTATTACAGAAGATGAACAAAAAGAACTTTTGATTAGCTGTATTCAGGGCGATGAAGTTGCTAAAGTTAAAGGTTCTAAATGTGCTAATACTGCTGCTTTGTCTGGTATTGGTGTAACTCTTAACTTTACTGATTCTAACGTATGGAAACAGTTGAAGTCTAATATGACCGATGAAGAAGCTACTTCTAAGAATCGTGTTTACGCTGTTGATATTGACAATTTGCAAGAAGCTGTTGTTAATAACGGTCATAAAGATGTAGTTGTTAAGATTGCTTTGCTTACTGAATATAAAGACGAAGACCCTATTCGTATTGGTAAGAAAGGTGAAGCCGAAAAGACTGAGAAATAATAAATCTTCGTCCTAATATTATAGTATTTTGAACATAGAGCCGTATTATTAGTAAATCTAATGATGCGGCTTTTATTTTATCTAATAATTCTTTTAATTACTTTAATTATGTCGACAGAAAAAGAAATTAAGAATGAAGCTGCTGTTGCAGCAAGTGCTGAACAAACTGCTAATGCAGAAGTACAAACACCTAAGAAACGTAAAGGTAGAGGTATTAATAATGAATTACGTGATGTAACTCGTAAGAAATTTGATGAACGTACTGATTGTAATAAAGCTAATGGTTTATTCATTGGACATCTTGAAGATGTTAAAGTTGATTGGGCTACATTGAAAGATGATGTTCAAGGTATGCCTTCATTTGCTGGTATGAGTATTCCTTATCTTACATTTACTTTTGCTAGTAATCATGAAAATATTAACGAGCGTCGTTATGTAACTCAACGTCTTCTTCCTGCTGAAAGTAATGTTGAAACTATTCCTGGAGCTAAAAGTGCTTGGAAAGTTGATAATATTTTCCGTTTTATGAAACATATTTATAATGTTTTTGTTCTTAAAGGACGTGATTTAACAGAAGAAGAAATTGATGCTCTTACTCTGGCTTTTGAAGACTTTGATGAAAACATGCAATATGTTCCTGTTGAACCTGAAGAAGTTATTGCTGGTTATAAAATTGTATTTGAGAATTATGTTAAGTTACTTAATAATAATGGTAAACCGGTTTATAAAGATACCAAAGGTAAGCCTATTACTATTTGGATGAAACTTCTTCGATTCATTAAGAATGATGGTAAATGGCGTGCTGTCGTTGGAAGTAAATCTTCATTTGGTGATTTAGGATTTCCTACATTTATCAACGATGGAGTAATTGAACTTTATAAAGAACAAACTGCTCCTAGTCTTCACATTGACCCTTATAAGGAAAGTATAGTTTATAAGCAATCTGCTGAACAAGCTAAACAACCTAATGTTGCAATGCCTGGTGTTAATGTTATGCCTGGTGTTCAACCTGCTTCTTCTATGAATCCTGTTGGTGGATTTAATGATAACGCAGGTTTCAGTCCTTTTGGTGGTGGAGATGATGCTGCTGGTGCTTTTGTTAATCCAACAAGCGATTTACCATTCTAAAAATTAAAGTTAGTTAAATAGTTGTATATAAGAGGATTAGGTACTAATTTAGTGCCTAATCCTCTTTTTTTATATGTTCACGATAAAGGTCAAATTAAGTATATTATGAAAAGAAATATTGGAAATACTATTTTAACTAAAGATTATATTTTCTCTAAAGTTAGTCAAATAACTATTTTTAGTACCTATACTGGAATTAGTGTTGAAGATATTCAACATTGTATAGATACTGGAGAATTTATATCTAGTCCTTTTCGTGAAGATACTCATCCTAGTTTTGGTTTTAGATATGATAATAGAAATAAACTTAAAGGAAGAGATTTTGCTGGATATTGGTGGGGAGATTGTATAGATGCTGCTGCAACTGTTCTCTCTGAGATTGTTCATAAGCAAATTGATATTTCTATTAAGAGTCAATTTCTATTTGTTCTTAAATATATTGCTTATACTTTTAGAAATATTATTTATGGACAAGACAAAGATGAAAACAACGATAGTAGTATTGCTAGGGCTATTAGTAATGTACGTAATCATAAACCTATTATTGAACTTGTTACTCGTCCGTGGAATAATTTAGACGCTAAGTATTGGGGACAATTTGGTATTAGTCTTAATTTTCTTAATACTCATTTTGTTTATCCTGTTGAACAATTTTATATTAATCGTTCTACTAATCCTATTCCTAAATATTTTTATGATAAAGATAAGACTGATTTATGTTATGGTTATGTGCTTGGACAAGATAATAGAGGTATAGTTAATGTTAAACTCTATTTTCCTAATAGAAATAAGAAAACTGAAGTTAAGTTTATTACAAATAGTAATACTATTGAGGGAGTTATTAATCTTGAATTAGATAGATATGATGCTATTATTATTACTAAATCTACTAAAGATAGATTAAGTCTTGAAAGTTATATAAAGAATTATAGCCATTCCACCCTCCACGGGGGGTCTACACTGGAAACTAAGTATATTGGTGTTGTTAATATTCCGCATGAAACTTATAAACTTCGTCAAATTGAATATGATTGGCTTCGTAGTAAACTCACTAGAAATGGTTTTCTAATTAGTCTTATGGATAATGATAGAACAGGTCTTATGGAAGCTATTATTCTTAAGAATGATTATGATATTATACCTATTATTATTCCTAAAGAACTTGGTGTTAAAGATTTTGCTGAATTAAGAAGTAGTTATTCTATAAATGTTATTAATGAATTAACTCAACAAGTTGTTAAATATATAGAAGATAATTATGGAGAAGAAATTGAATTTACTTGGAATACGGAAGAAAGTTATACTTTACCATACTAAAAGTTTAGTTGGTATTACTTATACCGTAATGCGTCCTATTACTGAAGAAGATGAAAAGAATATTGATAAGCTAGAATATCTTGATATAGATAATAGACATATTGATAAAAAAGATATTTATTGCTATGGAGAAATTAATTTATCTTCTGATGATGATATTCAATATCTCAAAAAGTTTAACTTACTTGATACTGATAATGGTGGAATTATTCATAGTAATTTTAATTATCAAGAAGGTTATGCAGTTATTGAAACAGTAGCTAAAACTTATCCTACTTTTGATGCTATTGAATGGTTTAAATATAATCATTGTCTTATTGGTAAACCTGCTCGTATTATTATTTATAAATGTAAGAAAGAAGATTTATGATAATAAAAGGATATGAAGAAAAGTTAGATGGTATGTATATTAGATATATTAATCATCTAATTAATAAAAGTAATGCGCATGGTGCAATTGAATATTTTATTAAAGATTTAGATTGTACTACTATTTATGATGATGGTTCTCGTCCTAGACAAACTATTAATTATGGTTATCGTATTGCTATTTCTAGTATTGAATATATTCTTGACCAATTATATCTTGTTTTAGAAGAACATCCTGAAAAAGCTCAAGATTATATTGATTATCGTAAGAATATTATTAAAAAAGTTATTAATATACATGAAAAGAATATTGATTTCGAGAGAAGAAACCCAGTACGATATTATACTAAAGAATCAAGGAAAAGGACTAGAAGTTCTAGCAGAGTTAATACGGCAAAAGACATCTTTACAAATAACGCCATTGATGTTAGCACCGGTGTTGCAAAGGCTGTTAAGCCTAAAAAGGAAACGGTTGCTCAGCGTAAAGCTAAACTTCTAGGAGGAAAAGCTGTTAGTTTTGCATTTAGTGGTTTAAAAATAAGTGAAAACAATGAATAAACTTTATCGTAGAAATAATAATGGTGCTCCTACTGTTTGGTGGGCAGAACTTGACAGTGGTACTAATAGGATCACTGTTTTTTATGGTCTTATTAGAGGTAACATTCGTAAAGAGATTTATACTGTTACTCAAAAAGATGGCAATAAAGAACTTCAAAGTAGATATAATGATAAGATTAAACAAGGTTATAAATATCTTGTAGAGATATGTGATATGAATGATAGACCCCCCGTGGAGGATGTAAGTAGTCTTGAACTATATAACTTTCTCAACATTTATCTACCTAAAGAACTTACTAATGGAAATAGTGGTCTTCTACTTCCAATGCTTGCTAAAACGTATAGCAGTAATGTTTGGAAAAAAGTCGATTATATGCTTGGTCAGTATAAGATTAATGGTCTTCGTTGTATTATTACTGCTTATGCTCAAAATGATATGTTCAAACCTACCAGACTTCGTTTCCAAAGTCGTGAAGGTATTACTTGGCATACTCTTGGCTATCTTGAAGATTATCTTCTTTCTGTTATTCCTACAAATGTTATCGGAGATATGATTGATGGATATGTAGCTCTTGATGGTGAAATTTATCTTCCTGGTCATTCAATAAATGAAATTAATCATTTTGTTAAAGACCCTAATTGTCTTGAAAATAAACTTCTTCAATTTTGGTGTTATGATATTATGATGGAAGGTAATCAAACAAATAGAAATTGTTATAGATATCATATACATATACCTACTTTATTTGCTGATATTAATACCCATCTTAATAATAAAGAGCGACTCATTATTCTTCCTCATAGAATTGTTAGTACTGATAATGAAGCTATTGAAGCTAGAAATCATTATATTAATATAGGTTTTGAAGGTCTTATATTACGTAATCCAGATACTGATTATCAATACGGTCGTCGTAGAGTTAATTATATGGAAAAGTTTAAAGATACTGCTGAAGGAGATTTTGTTATTATTGATATTTATAAAGAAGAGAAGCGAGATTTACCTATTCTTCTTTGTAGAAATGATATTAATAATGAAACTTTTGAAACTAGATTAAGTTCTCCACATTCTGTTCAACGTGATGTTTTATATAATAAAGAAAAATTTATTGGAAAAACTGTTCATATACATTATGGTGAAAGAAGTGGAATTAGTAGAGTTCCGTTTCATATAAAAAGTGTTGTTTAAATGGAAATACTTGATTATAATATAATTAAAAATCATAGTTTAGATAGAACTAAATCTTACTTTAGTTATTATTATAAATCTATTATTCTATTTACTGATTATGATGCTAAAAGTTATAATTTTGCTACTAGATATAATGATATAACTAAAAAGAATGAACTTTATGTAATTCTATATAAAGATAAAGTTTCTAATGGTGGTGTTCCTCTTATTAGAGATGCTAATACAGGATTTAAGTTATTTCTTTCTAGTAATATTATTAATACTCTAGATAAAAGATTATATACTAAGTTTGTTGCTAGTAAATGTGATTTTAATGTTAATGTTAAATTTGTAGAAGAACGTGATGATTTTTGTATTATTTATAATATAGATATTGATTAAGTTAAACCTAGTGCTCATACTGAGTGCTAGGTTTTCTTGTTTCAAACTGGATGTAAAATGATACATAACACGTCCGTAGATATGATTCTTTTTGCCTACATTGAATTTTATATATCGAGATGAATAATCTATCACGATTCAATTTGCGTGGCATGGTGAGCTTTAAAATGCGTAATTCTTACTATTACATTCAGCATCAAATTTATCATTAAGTTTACTAGTAAATTCCTATTATATTTTTATATTTGTGCTGATAAAAAAAACAAATTATTATGAATCTTAATAAACCTAGTCTTATTGGTATTAAAGGATTTAAAGGAAGTGGTAAAGATACTGTTGCTTCTATGATTAGTTATATCCTTTATGTTGGTACTACCAAAGCTAATTTTGATAGTTGGCATGTTCAACATCAAGCAGATATTGTTAGTAATAGTGAAATTATAATTCATTTTGCTGATAAACTTAAAGATGATATTACTGATTTATGTGGTATTAATCGTTGTTTATTAGATAATAGACTTATTAAAGAAACCCATTATTATAATTTTGCAACTGGAATTGTTTCTATGAATACTAAAGATTCTTACCATGTTATTGATGAAGTACCTACAAATTTATCTCATTTATTAGCATTAAATAGTAATAATGTTAGTATTAAAATTCGTACCCTTCTTCAATATTATGGTACTGAAGTTATTAGAAATAAGTTTTGGCAAGAAGCTTTTATTCGTTATACAATTAATAAAGCATTTGGTGTTATACATAAAGAGGGACGTTGTATAATAGCTGATGTTAGATTTGATAATGAATGTGAAGCTATTAAAAAATATGGAGGAGTTATAATAAGAATAGACAGAAAAGTTAATGAAAGTAATAACAACCATGAAAGTGAGAAAATAAAGATTTCTCAAGATGAATATGTTATTACAAATGATGCTACTCTTATGGGATTATTTTATAAAGTTCTTGGTTTTGTAATTAATAATATTGTATGAAGTTACATTCTATTTTTGGTATAAATGGTCTTGCTAGAACTTGTTTATGTTGTGGTAAGATTATAGGTTATACTCCTATTGGAGATAATGTTGATGAAGACTTTTCTAATAGTAAACAAATTGCTGATGCTACTGTATGTAAAGAATGCATAGATAAATTAGATAATGAAACTTGTTTTGTGGCTTGTGATGTTAATAAAGAAGGTTATGTAATTTCTACTTATGATACTTTATGGATTAAAAATAATGGTCTTAAAGAGTTTTTTAAAGAACTTGATTTAATACAACCTATTAATATTATGCCTAAAGAACATTTCTATACTGTATTTGGTAATGTAATTAAAGATTTTTATAGTAATAAAGAAGATGAAAATAATAGAACCTAAAGTTGAACTTTGGCGTCAAGAAGATGCTAAAGCTCATGTTGCTAGATGTGCTAGAGTTTGTTATGGAAAAGAAACAGGTAATGATGAAGCTACTGTTAAAAGATTAATTAATAGTAAACATTGGAGTATGTTTCGTCATGAAACTGTATATGCTATGATTCCTATTGAATTATGGTATGGAAATTTTGGAGAAATTCTTAAGGGTTATAAAGCTTCTCCTTATATTTCATGGGTTACTGTTAGAGATTATATATATGTTTCTACTAATGGTAATTTTATGTTAGATATAGAAAAATATGAACCTGTTTTATATAATGAAATTAATAATTATAGAGTTAGTGAAGAAGAATTTAATTCTTGTGAAACTGCTTATAATCTTTTTGCTCGTTGGACATTTTGTGTAGATACTCAAATTAGTACTTCTCGTGAATTAAATAGAGTTAGTCCTAATAATATTGCTGAAAAATCTACTCGTTATGTTTACGAAGATGGTACTATTTGTAGACCTTATTGGATGAGTAATGATATAGCTAATCATTTTAATAATGAACCTATATTTGACGAATGGATTGTTGAAAATGAAGAACATAAAAAAGTTTATTTATATTATGATGCTTGTGAAAGTAGTTTTAATAAATATCACATTCTTATTGATGAATATAATATGAATCGTCAAGATGCTCGTGGCGTTCTTCCTCTTGATACTGCTACTAGATGTGTCTATACATATTCTATTCTTGAATGGCGCGCTATTCTTGATTTACGTTATTATGGTACTACTGGTAAGCCTCATCCAAATGCCTATATTATTGCTAGTATGATTAGAGATGAATTAATGGAACTTGGTTATGACTTTAGATGAATTTCGTAGACATCCTGCTTATGATTATTATATAATAACTCTTGTTTCTGATTGTCTTGTTTGTGATTTAGAAACTAAATTCGATAATCAATATACTATTATTTTAAGTAAAAAACTATGGAATAAATATGTTGAAGTTGAAAGAAAATATAAAACTGATACAGATAAAATGACAGCTAGTGATTATACTCATTTATTTGGATATTTGAATCCTTATTATCGTACTGCTTATTCAATTCCTAAACGTAAAAGATAATGGCTAGTATTTATAATATTACTGCTGAGCTTGAGGATATATTTCTTGAGTTAGAAGAAAATGGTGGAGAATTAACTCCTGAACTTGAAGAACGTCTTGCTATTACACAAGATAATCTTAAAGAAAAACTTAATAATTATCGTAAAGCATATACAATGCTTAATCTTGATGCTGAATCTTGTAAAAAAGAAGAACAACGATTAGCTGTTCTTCGTAAAACTAAAGAGAATAATGCTAATAGACTTAAAAATGTTATGCTTGATGCTGTTATTACTTATGGTGATTTAGGTAAGTCCGGTAATAGGTCTATTGATTTAGTTGATAGTAAACTTTATACTAAAAATAGTAAATGTGTTGAAGTAGATGAAAGTCTTAATCAAATATTTATTGATTTAGTATTAGACCATTTTAAAACTCTTTGGGATAATGATTTAATTACTGATGATATTGAATCATTTAATAGAGAAATTATGCTTGATAATATTAATACTAAATTTGCTATAAATTATCCTGAGCAATCTGCTAAACTTAAAGAAGAAACTGGAGGTTATTTTACTCTTGATGATTTAGATTGTATTAAAGTTAAATTTGAAATTGAAAAACCTATCGGTGATTTAGCTAATAAAGCTAATTTTGATTTGATTAATACTTTCTTTAATCATCAACATGAAATGACTAGAAGTAGTTCTGTTAATAAAACTACTATGAAAAATATTCTTAACAATGGTAGAGATATTAGTATTGCTAAGTTTGTCGAAAATACTAGTCTTATTATTAAATAGCTAAATTATACTCCCCGTGGAGGATGATGTGCATTTCATCCTCTACGGGGAGTCAACACTACTAATCTTGTTAATTATGGAACTAGAAGATAAAGTAAGAGAAGTAATTAAATGGTATATAGATACCTATGGAGTTACTAACAGTCAAGCTATTAGAGATATTGAACGTATTATTGAATATATTAAAACTTATAATTAATGTATAAAGTTAAAGGTAAACCTTGGGCTTATTCTGGTGCTATTGATGTATCAGATTGTTCTACTGCTAAAGAAGTTATGATTAAAGCTAATCTTAACTTTGAAGTAGCTAAATGTGAATTGGTTGGTAAAATGCCTATTAAACTTACTGGTACAGATGAAGAACTTGACAGAATTATTAAAGAACAGAAAAATGGCGCTCACGTATTTGGTACTGACGTTTATCGTAAGTGTGATAACGCCTTTGCTACCTATCGTACTGATTGCAATATTCCTCTAGGAACAGTTAGAAATAAATATACAATTGTTCAAAATAATGAAGCTTTTAATTTCTTTGATGATGCAATTGGTAAAAATTCTGCTATTTGGCAAACTGCTGGTTTTTGGGGTAATGGAGAAAGAATATTTGTAAGTGCTAAACTTCCAAATAATTTTCTTGTTAAAGGTGATCCTGTTGAAAATTATTTAGTATTTACTAATACTCATGATGGTAGTGGTGGAGTTAAGATTTTATTTACTCCTATTAGAGTTGTTTGTCAAAATACTCTTAATGCTGTTATTCATTCTAGTAGTAATTATGTTAGTTTTAGACATACATCTAGTGTTCATAACAAAATTAGTATTGCACAAGAAATATTAGGTATTAGTAAAATTAAATCTGAAGAATTTGCTCAATATTGTAATTTGCTTGCTGATATTAAAGTTACTGATGAAGATGTAATTCAATTTATTGGAGAAAATATTCTTACTCAAGATGAAGTTCAACGTCTTAAAGATACAGGTCATACTATTAAAGATATAGCTTATCGTAATGGTTTAGCTTTATCTGATAGTAAAATAAGTAGTAGAAAAATGAATGTTATTTCTGATACTTATAATTATTATTTTGATGGTCCTGGTCAAAGAGATATTTTAGGTACTGCTTGGGGAGCTGTTAATGCTGTTAGTGGATATTATTCTAATATAGATAATATTGAAGGTACTAAACGTTTTGATAGTATTTGTTATGGAGATAAATCAAGAAAAATAGAAACTGCTTTTGCTCTTGCAGAAGCTCTTTAATTTATTAATTTAATTATATATGGAAATAAAAGTATTTAAGCTAAAAGAAATTCAACTTCTTAGTGGAGATGTTGTAGATGTAGAACAGTATTGTAATGTTCAACCTATTTTACCTGTTTATGGTAAAGAAGGTGATGCTTGTATGGATATTTATCCTATACACTGTGAATATGATAATACTAAAGATAGATTTATATATCATACTGGTTTAGCATTTGCTATTGGTAATGATGATGATGGTAATCCTAATGAAATGGCTCTTCGTCCTAGAAGTAATCTCACTAAATCTGATTTTTATATGCCAAATGCGCCTGGTACTCTTGATTGGGGTTATCGTGGCGAACTTCTTATTATTTTTAAGAATCGTACTTCTAGAGATTTAATTCATGCTGTATCTGACCTTGTTGAAGTAGTTGATAAACTTAGACAACATATGCATTTGCCTGATAGTATGGTCGGTAATTCTAGACTTAAACTTAATAGTGTTAGAACTACAATGACTAATATTCTTGCTAAAGTTTCTGTTCCTCCTTATGATTGTAATGGAGAAGATAGATGTGCACAATTAATTATTAATAGTGCTCAACGTATTACTTGGAAAGAAGTTAATTCTATTGAAGAACTTGGTGAAACTGAACGTGGAAACAAAGGATTTGGAAAAGGAACAGGCGGCGCAGCTAAATCTTAGAATTGGTTCTGTTTATATTCATAAGAAAACATCTAATGAATATATAATTGTTGATATTACTAAAATGAAACATCCAGATACAGGTAAATGGATACCTGCTATTATATATCGAGTAAACAGTGAATATTCTAAATTATGGTGTAGAAGTGTTGAAAGTTTTAAAACTCATTTTAGTGATGCTAAAGTTGAAGGAGATGAAGTATATCTATGAAAAAGTTAATACTATTTTATTTACCTGATTGTAATGTTAGTAAACTTTTTGAAGAAAGGCTTCACAAAGCTCTTGCTCTTACTGAGTTTGCCGGTAGGTTTAATCTTATTAGGTATAATCTATATACTGATAATGGTAGACAAGAGGCTAAGAGTATTGGTGTTAATGACGCTCCTACTGCTTATTGTAACGGGTCTGTGCTTCGTGGTGTGCAAAGTGATTACTCTATTAGGAAGTATCTTCGGAGCATATTAGAACAGTCATAGACCTATTTCTTTTGCCCTACATTGAATTTTAATATTTAATGTGATTAATCTATCACGCTTTGATTATCATTCAATGTAGGGCTTTAAAATAACCAATTTTATAAATTCTCATTATATTATATAAATATTATGGTTAAAATTGAATTTTATTATAGAAGTACTGATAAAGATAAAACAGAAGCTATGCGAGAAGCTATTGATATTGCTTTATTTGGTACTAATGTTCAATGTCAATTTAGATATCTTCCTGACCATCTTATTCTTGAAGATATGATACTTGATAAGGCTACTAGCGGTAAGAATATTACTGAATATCCTACTTGTATTATATATAGAGATGATGTAGAATATAAACGTTATAGTAATTCTGTTACTTGGGAAGAACTTCGATATGATATTAATTATCTTACTGGTGATGAACCTACAAGACAAACTAATGATATATATGTTGAAGCGTTTATTGATGAACATGATTGTATAACTCGTGCTAAATGTGCTGAGGCTATTGCTTGGATATGGAAATATCATAATACTAAAGTTGAATATATTCAAACTAATATTGATAATCCAAATAGATTTTCTGTTGTTGTTAAAGATAATTGGAGAACTTATTCTACTTATATTTATTCCGATAGTCTTACTTCTGATATGATTAAAAACTCTTTACTTAGAGTTCCTAATACTATTAAAGAAGCTGTTAAAAATAATGCTATTGTATTATGATACGTATTGATTGTTTTACTAGAGATGGTTGTGACGCTTGTAAAATAGCAATTAAAAATATAACTGAAGCTATTAATGAAGCTAATTGCGATATTACTCTTAATATTCGTAATACAAATCTAGATGATATTCTAAGAAAAGAAATTACTAAATTTCCTACTACTGTTATTACTAAAGTCGATAATGATTATAAAAGAAAAGAATTAGCTCGACTTGAAGGTAGCTTTCCTAGTGATTATATTAAAGATATTATTAATAAACTTGAAAAAGAATAAACTATGACAGTTAAAGAACTTATAGAAATGCTTAAAACTTGCGATGAAGGATCAGTAGTATATATTGATTATAATGGTGATATTAATTCTATTAATGAAGTATGTGATTATAGTAATAATTGTGGAGAAGTTATAATAGTTAGTGATTAATTAAATTTTAAAGCTATGACAGTTAAAGAACTTATTGATAAACTTCAACAATTCAATGGAGATAGAGTTGTTTTAGTTGAAGATGCTGAATATGGAGAATTTCAAGCTATTGATGTTAAACCTGAAGATGATAGATTTGTAATGATTACTACTACGGTTAAATAAATAATTAAATTTTAAAATTATGGCTAAATTTATTGGTGTTAAAATGATTGAAGCTGTTCCTATGACAGCAGAAGAAGCAATTAAAAATCATTATATTGTTTCTGCTTTTTCATCTGAAAAAGATGGTTATGAAGTAACTTATAACGATGGTTATAAATCTTGGTGTCCTAAAAGTATATTTGAACGTACCTATTTTGAGATAAAATTTGATGATAAACTTTCTCCCGAAGATATTGACAATTTTATTAAATCTGAATCTTGTACTACTGCTGGTAAGAAAACTACAATTGGTGTTCTTACATGTTTAACCGGATTTGAAGCTACTGTATCTTCTTCTTGTGTTAAACCTGAAAATTACGATATTAATATAGGTAAGAAATATGCTATTGAAAAAGCTAAAGACCAAATTTGGTCTGGTCTTGGATTTGTTCTTCAATGGGCTATTAATGGTCTAAAGAAGAAATAGTTATAGTTAATGCTAATGGTTTATATGTTATACTTAAAGCTAGCTCTAATAGAGCTAGCTTTGTTCAAGATAGTGGATAGGTTGGAACCGCTACGAGCACTTCGTACTCTTCGCTATACTCCCCCGTAGAGGATGGAATGATAGTTATGCTAGTAATGATAATCTAGTTATAACTAATAGTAATTATAATGATTGAATGAATACTAACTCATTCCATCCTCCACGGGGAGTTGAGCGTAGCGAAGCGGAGCGTTCTACTAATCCTTAAACTTATAGTCGTTGGCATGACTGAAACCTCGGTAGATAAGCTAGTCTTACTACTGAGGTTTATTTTTATCTTATTGTTAAACTTAAATATATTATAATTATGGTTGCATTTATTGTTCTTATTGGAATTATATTTGGTGGTGTTAAACTATTGGCTATTGCTAATAATATTAGTGATAATGAAGCTATGGATAAGTATAGTGGAAAACTATTTGTTGTTGGTATTATAGTTTTTATTATTCTTATGTGTGTTATTGGTAATAATGATGATGGTTTTAATTAAGATAAAAGTAAAAGGGCTTGTCTAGGTAGTGATACCATAGGCAAGCCCTTATTTTTTACTAGGTCAAGTCCAGCTTATTCAAATATATCTTTAGCTATATCTTTATAAGGTATAATACTAAGTATATTTTCATCAAGTTTATAATAACTATTATTATTAGGTAAATCAAGAACTCGATTAATACTACGAACAACAGGTATATTACGAACAGCCATAACTTCAAACTTATTCATACCTTTATATCTACCAGTAGTATATTCCTCAGTAAAGTCTTCTTCAATAAGGAATCTAGCAGCCATAGCAGTAGTACCAACTAAGTCATTAATAGTTTGTCCAATAGCAACAGGACTAGACCATAGTTTTTTACCTTCAGCATAAGCTCCAAATGGAGTAAATGAAGCAGCTTCAGAAGCAAGACGGTCAGCATGATAAAGCATAAGATTATACATAATACTTTCATCATCATCATCACCGCACATACCAGTTATAGCAATTGCTCCAATAATAGCAGCACCTACATAAAGTAAATCACCTAAATTACGTCTAATATTTGCTTTTTCATGTTCAGGAAGAAGTTCATAATTAAGTTTGAAATTAACAGCAAATGAAAGTAAATTCTTACCATAAGTTTGGAATGCTTTAAGAACATCACTTACATTATTAACTTCTCCTACGTTAGTTTCTTTAAATGGAATAGTCAAATAATCATAAAGACTGGTATAACTACCTTTTTCAACAGTACCTAGAGTTTCATTATAATAACCATTCCAACGATAACGTTTCTTAAAACCGGGATAAAGATGTTTATGATATTGCATAACCATACCACCCCACCAATGTTGTTCAATATTAGCAGAACCAAGTTTATCATAAACACCATGAACTTTCTTATTTACTTCACGAACTTTATCAATAAATTTAGCATATTCTTTAAGAGTAAGTTTACTATCAGATTTTATTTGAGCAATACCATCTTTAAGTTCAAACTGATTATAAATATCTGGAAGTTTAGCAAATTTTTTATCAATATTCTTAATAAGTTCTTTACGTTTAGCTATATATTCTCTTTGTTGTTCTTCATTAAGATAAGTTTTAACAAAATCAAATATAGGATTAGCTTTAAATAGATTATATTTAGCTCGTTTTTTATTATCAGCTTTAGCATCATCCATGAACTTATTGAATTGTTCAAGAAGAGTTTGGCTCTCTCCTCCACGGGGGGTATTTATTACAGACATAAGAGCATCTTGTTCAGCTTTACGATGATACATTTCTTTACTCATTATATCATAACCGCCTCTACTATTATCAACAAGTCTATGAGATTTAAGCATAGCAAATAACATAGTATTTTGCATATAATGTTCACCAACAGATTGAGGACTAAATAATAATCCACGAACTCTACGAATATTTTCTCTAAGACCTTCAGCAGTACTAACTTCAGTTACTCTATCAAAATCAACTACATGACTAAGTTTAATAATAGCATCTTGAAGAGTACTACTATTTTCACTATACATATTAGCCATATAACTAACAGTTCCTTTAATCCATTCAGATTTACCAGCTTCCCAATCTTTAAGATTAATATATTCTCCAGCAGCTCTCTCCATAAATATATTACTAGAACCAGTAAGAACGTTAGCAATACCACCAGTTATATTCATCATCATATATTTACTACCAGCAATATTTTGAGCAAGAGAACCTAGTTTAACTAGAGTAGGAGTTTTATTATCTTTATATTGTTCAAATACAAGACGACGAATAAAACTTCTAAGATGTTCACTAGTTCTAGTTTGTTTTTCTTGTTTATATTCAATTTCTCCACCAGCACTAGCTTCTCTATCTTCAGTTACACTACCTTTATAATTTATATCATAAGCAGTATTACTAGTAATAATTTGGTCAGCAGTATAAAGTAAGTTTTTAACTTTTTTAATAGCATTATATCTATTACTTTCAATTAAGAAACTATTAAATACTTCTTCCCAATTACGATTAAGAATATCATTATGTATTTTATTATTTTTCTCTATAATTTCATCTCTAGCTTTAATAGCTTCAGCTTTACGTTTAATAAAATCTTCTTCACTTTCATTAGGTTCTTTAAACTTAGGAATAGTTGGAAGTTGCTGAGTATCTTTATTAGCTAATTGAGATAATCTAGGATTAGGAATATCATAATCTTTATCAAAAGTTAAATCTTCATTGTTTCTCCATCCTGTATTATTAGGAACATTAGCTGTCCAACCAAGAAAACCAATAGCTTGTTCAAAATAATCTTTAGCAGTCATTTCTTTAGACTTAGGTAAAGATGGAAGATAACCCATATCAACATATCTCTTATTACTATTAGTAAAACAATACTTTTTCATAAGTTCGTTTACTTTATCCATAAGTTCAAGTTGATATTCATTAAGATTAGTATAATTAATATTATCATATCCTGTTCCTACTCTATACTTATTAACAAAATTACTATATTCTGGATTAATAAGTTCTTCTTTAGGAGTAATATGCATTTGATTAATACGTGGTTCATAATTACCAACAACAGCACTACCATCATCTTTAATCATTTGCATACTTGTCCAAATACGAATAGGTTTAATAGTACGAGTATATGGGTCAAAATAATGATTATCTCTATACCATTGTCTATATTCTGCACTATCAATACCATATTTATCAAGAACTTCTTTTTCTTTCATATAATAATACTGAGTAGTAGTTTCTCTAGTTCTTTTTTGAAGAATATTAATTGCAGCAGTTCTATTAATATCAGTCCATTTATCTAAATCTTTTGGTTTAATAATACCATAGATAGTACGATTAGGTCTTTCAGTAATAGTTCCATCTTCTTCAACTTGTTCACTAAATACTTTTAACCAAGCATCATAATATTTTTTACCTTTAGCAAAAGCTCTATTTTTATCAAGTTCATATTGTTTCCAATTATATGTAACTTCACATTCAGATTCAATAAATTCAGCAACTTGTTTTGCTTTTAGTTTATCAGTACTCTTTTCTCCTCTTGTTATATCATTAAAAACATTAAAACCAGTTTCAAGCTGTTTTAAATCTTGTAGACTTATATCAGAAGTATTAAGTGTTCTAGTAGCATTATCAAAATATTTTTCAAGTATTTTATTAATAGCTTCTCCAACATTAATTTCCTCTTCACTTTTAGATTTATTACCTGTAAGATAATTATAAAAATCAGCACGATAAACTCTTAATTCATCATCAGCAGAACGTATAATACCAACATAAGGCATACCATTACCTTTAGTATATTTATATTTTCTAACTGTTTCAGTTTTAATAAGAGCTGCACGTTCTTCTGGTATTTTACGACCATCAACAATATTAAATTCATCTTTAGCTTGAAATTCTCTAATAGCATTATTAAGAACACTATCTCCTTTATTAGCATCTTTAAGTTCTTCAAACGCCCAATTTAAATCTTCTATATCTTTAATATCAAGAATATATCTAGTATTTTTACGAATCCATTCTTTAGCTTCACGATATTCAGGAACTTTCATAAGTTCTTCCATACTAATAAGAAGATTACCATTAGCATCACGTTGACTTTCATATTTACTAATAATAGAAAGTTGTTCTTTAAGTTTAGAATCAAATCCTTCTTTAGCTTGCTTATCATAGAACATTTCTTTAATTTTACGAATATTAGTTTGATAAGCACGAAGTCTTTCAGCTACATTTAAATCATGACCAATTTTTTTATTACCATCTTCATCGTAAAGACTAGTAAGACTATCCATTTGAGCGTATATACGTCCAAGTTTTTCATCTTGACTTTGCGTAGTAACATTATCAGTCGCTTGACTTAAAATATCTCGTATTCTACCATTAAGTCTTTTATATTCAGCAAATTCTTTAGGAATACCATCATCTCCTTTTTTAAGACCTAATAAACTTCTTTCAAGATTTATAACATAAGTAGAATATTCAATAGTAACATTATTACCATCTTCATCTTGAACTGTAATTGGTTTAAGCTGATGAATAGTAGTCATATCAATAAATTTAGCTTTATTAGATAAAGCAATAAGATGTTCAACACTATTTATACCAAATTTTTGTTCAGCTTCAATAGCAGCATCTCTATATTTCTTCATCTTTTCTTCCCAAACAGGATTATTAGGTTGAATTAATCTACCATCATCATCAATAATACTATCAAGACTAACAGATTTACCATCTTTAGCAGCTCTAGATTTAAGTTCTTTAAGATAGTTTTTAAAGTCATTAGATTCTTTAATACCATTAAGACGACCTTCTTCAACAGTACCCATTACATCTTTAAGTATATTCTGCAATACAAAGTTACGATTAGCTCTAATATCTTGTATCCAATAATCCATAAATCCAGTATCACCATAAGCATCAAATTCTTTCATTAATCCGCTTATATAATTAGGATTAGTAGTACGTAATTGAATCCATCTTTCAAACCAATTCTTTCTAGCAGAACGAACAGTAGTATTAGCATCTATTTGATTAACTAATTTTTGAATCTTTCTAATATTTTCTTTAGTTTTGTCATCAATATTAGTTGTTTCAATATCAATATCACTAATAAGTTTATATTTATTTTTAAATGTATTAGCACTAAGAATAACATCTAAAAAACGATTTTGAAGTTGTTCATCTTTAAGAACTTTACCAATAACATCAGAATCATTAATAGGTTTATCAATTCCGTCAATCTTAATAAAACGATTAATATCATTAAGAATATTATTAGCTTCAACATCTATATAATTAGCTATAACTGATAATGAAAATTCAGAATTATCAGAAAGACTACTACTGTCTAGATAATTAATTTCAGCATTATTAAGAGCATTTAATACATTTTGAGCAGCAGGTTGACCATGACGAACAGCACGAGAAATAACCAAACTAGCATTTTTAGCAAATCTACCAATAGGAGTTTGGTCATCAACACTACTATATCTATCACTTCCATTTATAACTCTATCTATTTCATTTTGATTAATTTCAATAAATAAACCAAGTTTATTATCTTCAATATTAGGATACTTAGCTTTATATTGTTTTAAATCATTATTCATATTAACAGCAGAAGTACCATTAATATTAAGATAAAGTTTATCATTAATAGCATATATAGTATTATTTTCAAAAGGAGTATTCATAAAAGGTTGAAAATACTCATTAGATATATACTTACTATATAGCTCAGGAACTTCTTTATACTCTTTATTTACAGCTTCATTAATATTATCTTTAATACCGTCTATAAATTTATCTCTTTTTTCTTGTTGAGTAAGTCCTTCATAAAGTAAAACAGCAAGAGGTTTATGAGAATTATTATTAGCAATAATACTAGGTTCTATATTATTATAAGTTTCAAATGATTCAAGTCTATCAATAGGATAATATGCTAATGTATTATCATAAGTTCCTTTAATATATAAATTTTTATTAACCCTGATAACATTAACATAATCACCATTTCTAGATATTCCAATATTTTCAAGATTTTCATAACTATTGATAATTATAATATTATCTTTGTTAAGAACATAACTAATATTTTCACCTAGTCTTTTAAATGTATAAGTAGGACAATTAAAACTATTATAATTCTTACGAATAAATCCAATTATATCTTCAATATTATCTTTATCAATAAAACCATAATTATTAATACCTTTCATAGCAATATTTCCAATAGCGATTCCATTATCGCTCAATCCTCTAAGGGGAGTATTACTTATAAGTCTACTAATATTTCTAGTTCTAAATTTATGTCCTTCAACAATAAAAGCATATTTAACTAAATCAAGAGCAGTAAGTTTAATAAGAGGATTAGGATGATTCCAAGCTCTATCAAATAATCTATGAGCATTATCGTTAGTAATATCTCCTTGTATATAATTAATATATTGAATATTTATATTACGACGATTACTACGTTCATCGTTAGCAACTATTTCAATATGTTCAAATATACTTCCATCTTGACTAAAGTTATTTTTAATCCAATCAACTTTTTGTGCAGGAGTAAGTTTAGCAAAAGTATCAATTTCAGTTTGAGTAGGTTCAAATATATTTTTAACTACAACATCATCAGTTTTAATATTAACTAATGTACCACTAACTCTACCAACTTCTAAAGCTCTAGATTGTCCAGTGCCATATTCTTTAATATATTTAGGATGAACAAAATCACCATTAACAACAGTAACAGGTAAATTAAGATAAGAACTACCATTATTACCTACTTCTAGTTTATTAATAAGATAATCTTTATAGTCATTATATAACTTTTCAGTCATTATCCCACCTTTAGTCCATTCTGCTATTCTATATACATAATCAATAAACACAGGATTAGCAGTTTCAAAGACTTGTTGAGTAGCTTTAACACTAAGTGCTGTACTCATTTGTAAAAATGCAGCTAAACTAGGATAACTACTTCTAGATATATCAGATTTAATAAATGCATTTATACCTCCACTAATATCAGGAAAAACACTTTCGAGTAACAAGGTTTGATCCCCCGTGGAGGATACAGCATAGATATTACTATTATCAATAACTGTACTAGCATCTCTAAATATCTTATCATTAGCATAAAAACTTTGTTTAGCACCATATTTATCAGCAGTAAGAATATTAAGATTATTACTTATATCCTGTCCGATTAAGTTTAACCGATTGAATTGCGCTAGAACATAAAGGTCGAATAGAGCCTGTTGAACACCATTCATTTCCCCTCTAAGACGAGATTTATATGCGGATGATGAAAAGATAAGGTCAGGTGATGAAAATGCGTCAGAAACGCTTAAATTAAATAATTTCTTGAATGTTTCACCATAACTTTTATCAATAGTTTCAATTAGCTTTTTACGTCCAACAAAATCAATCTTTTTACCAAAACCAAGAGTATGACCAATTTCTCTAATAGATTCAGTAAGCGGATTTCTAGAACCTTCAGCAAGAACACTATTAGTTTCTTTCCATTTACGAACTAGTATATCAATAGCAGGTTGCCACATAAATCCAATAGCAGTATCATAATTACTTCCAAAATCAACAATAGTTTTAAAAGCATTAAATGTATAAGTATTTTCATTATGTATAGCTCCCTCTTTCATAACGTCAAGAATATGAGCAGTAGTTTGAGAACTATAAGGATTAATCAAATAACCATCAACATTCTTATTATCATTAGACCAACCAAAATTCTTATGAGTAATACGAATATTATTAGAACCTATAGTTTCAACATTTTCTTTACCATATCTTTTAACAGCTTCTCGTCTACTAATAGTATCAGTATTATACATAACTTTAATACCTTCTTTATGATTGGCTTTAGTAACATTACCAATACTCATAAAAGTATCTCTGTTAACACTAATACCTTTAAGTTTAATACCAGATGTAGCAGCATCAAACCAATCTAATTGAGTAAAGAAATCACTAGGAGCAACAGTCGTTTTATTAGCACCAACTAATTCTGCATATAGTTCATTAGCTTCTTTAATGTTTTCAAAATTAGAAGTAGTAGTATTTTCTTCAACTGCGGCAGGATTATTAAGTATATCAATAAATGATTGAATAATAGCATTAGTTCTAGCAGCTTGACTACTTATATCCTCCACGGGGAGTTTTAAGTATGATTCGTAAGATTTAAGACCACCATCTTTAGCTATTTTTTCAACTACACCTAAATTTCCATTATAACCATCTAATTGAGCAGTAATAACATCTTCACTATTTCTTAATGCTCCACGAAGATTACCTTGTTTATTATAAGTTTTACCAATAATCTTACGACTAGCTTTATCTACATTATCTTTAACATAATTAATATATCCAATTGTATCTTTGGTATATCTATCATGAGTAATTTCTGTAGGAACATTATTAACAAGATTAAATGTTTTAGACATTCCATAAACACTATCTACGTCAAAGTCAGAACCAGTCTGAGTAACCCATTCATCAGGAACAACTACAGTACTACCATAAGCATCAGGAAGAAACTCTTTAACATACATAATACAAATAGACTGTTTACCTTCTGTTGGAATACGATAACCAATCATTGTACGGAGATTATCTGGAACTTGTTCTATATTAAGTTTCTTAAGTTTATTACTCCATCTTGGAAGTTTAATTTCAGTATAATAAATAGGAGTACCATCAACTTCTCCAAGTTTCTTATATTGAAGTTTACTATCTGTTTGAGTTTGTTTATCAACTTTAAAACCAAAATCTGATAACTGAGCAGCATGCCAACCGCTAATAAGTTGTCTAGTAATATTAGTATTAAAATAACTATTAGCTATACTTTCAAGTTTATTATTAATATTAGATAAGAATAAAGGTAAATTATTAAATCCAGCACTATCTAAATCAAAAAATTCAAGAAGAGATTTTTCAACTCCTTGCTGTTGAGCATTTTCTTTAAATCTATCAAAAAATACAAAACGATTAAGATTTTTAATACTACCATTAGAATTTAAATCAATATGTCCTTTATCATCTAATTCAATACCAAGTTCATTACAAGTTTTTTCAAAACTATTTCTAATATTAGCTACATAATTATTAAATACTTTTTGTTTAAGACTATTAAGTTCATCAGTATTAGGAAGATTATCAAGCATTTTTTTCATAATCTGAATAGCAGCTTTATTACTAGCATCAACCATATGTTGAGGAACTTCTTGTTGTCTATAAAGATAATTATAACTAAATAATTCAGAATTATCAAATACATTATTATCAAATTCTTTAAGAGCTTCATCAGTTAGAACACCATCATTATTCCAAAGAGTCATTCTATTATGTTGTGCAACTTTGACAGTTTCAACAGTATTAAGTTGATGAATATCTCTTTTAGTCATTATATCATAAACTTTTTCAAGTTCTGTACCTTTAATAAGTTTAGGAATAAGAACAAACTCAGCGTTTTTTACCTGTCTAGGAACTTCAATACCAACAGTAGTATCATAATATAAATCATAATAGAAATTCTTTTGAATTTGAACTTTATTAGCAAATTTACTCCAATCAATTTTATCAATTGGTGTATCGTCTGTAAGACTTTGTATAAGTCCAGCATATTTATCTAATTCTCCAGCAGCTGCAATACGACGAATCCATTCTTCAAGAGTAATATAAGATTGTGCATCGTTAGCATTAACACCAGCTTTAAATGGAGATAATATTCTTTCTCTATCTTTTTTACTTAATCCAGCATCTTTAAGTTGTTTATTAAGTCTATCAATAACAACTTTATCAGAAGGTTTAAAAGTATTATATATAGTAACACCTCTAAATTTATCTTGTTGAATTACTTTTTTACGTTTAGTAATACCATTATCATTATAAGGAACTGTAATAGCATTACCTTTTAAAGTTATATCATATAAATTAGTAGGAGTATCTAAATCGTTTTTAGTAAAATCAGTATTACCAAAGGGATTGCCACTAGCTTGAACTTCTTTAATACGTTTTAGTATAGCTTGACCATTTTTATAAAAACTTTGGTCACCACCATACATATCATACATACTATCTCTAACAAGATAATCATTAACAAGAAACTCAGCTAAAGATTCATTATTAATTCTATTATTAATAAACGTACCATATTTATTTTTAAGTTCTTTATAGCCATTAGTAATATATTCATTAAGCCAATTAGAAACAGCATTTTCAAGAGCAGTACGTTGTTCTCCATTAAGAACTACTTGATTTCCAACATAGTTAAGTCCACGCGTAGACCCCCCGTAGAGGATATCAATTGGCTTACCATAGCCAAGTAATTCATTAAAAGCATTATTACTATTAGGAGTAGTTTTACTAACTAAACGTTTAAACTTAAATACTCTTCCAGCTAATACTTTATGACCATCTATAGTGGTAAATACATTACCTTTTCCATCTTTGTGATATTGATTATAAAAATGATTAGGTTTAGAATTATATACATCACTAAATTCAAAATTACCATCAGTTAAAATAGGATTACCATTAGTATTAGTTTTGAACATTACATTAACAGCTTGAGCCATATTAGTAAGTTCTTGAATAGCTATATTATAATATTGTTTAAATAAAGGATGTTCTCTATTTATAACTTTGGTTCCATCTTCTAACTGACTACGCAATCCAACAAGACTATATCTAGGAGCGGTAATAGTAAAGTTTTTAGGAGCATCACTAGGTATTGGAAGTAGATAATTAGCAGTAGGAGTTTCAGAATTATTAATATCAGTCATAAATAATCCCATAGCAGTGATTAAATAATCACCATCACTCATGCTACGATATAAATCGTTATTATTGTTATCTAGTTCGCTAATGCCATTAAGAAGAGAAGTCTTAAACATACTGCGAGCATATTCAGTAAGTTTAGGAGTTCCATTACCAATTCGTCTAAATAATCCATAATTAATTATATTACCATTTTCATCTCTATGTTCAAGAAGTAAATTACTATAATCATATTGATGACTAGCAAACTTTTGTCTAGCATAGGCTTCAGCCATAGCATTTTGTTCTTCAATAGTAGACTTATCATCATTAATAATTTTAGCAATATTAGTAATAAAACTTCTATTAATAACATCGGAACTTAAATTACCTTCTGGATTACGAGAATTAAGTTCAACAGGAATATAAATAATATCTTTAAAAACATCAGCCATTTGATATATAATAGAAGTATCACCTCTATTAATAAAACTATCAGGCATTTTAGTTCTTTTATCTTTTTTAAGAGCTTCTACATATTTATTATAATTATCTACTGTACGATTAATAACATTAGCAAAATTAATAATATTATTAGCCATAGCAGCACGTCCAATTTTAGCAATAGCTAAATTAAAACTAGCTTGATTAATATCTGGAAATAGTTCTTTAAAAGCATCATATAAATAAAGATTAGCATTAGGAGTATTTTTATATCTATCATATATACGATACTTTTCACGAGAAGCAGGAACACGATTAGTAATAATATTATTCTTAACATTATTATAAAAAGTATTCTGTAAAATAGTACGAGAATTAGTATTGGGATTAGTTATACGAGAACGAACATAACTATTACCAACACTATCAGTTTGAATGTAAGTTTCAATCTTAGATATAATAGGTTTATTAAATACCATCATATACTTATTAGCAAATACTTTATTTTTGCTAAGTAAATCATGTAATTGAATCAAACATTCACAATTAGGAATATTTTCAGCTATACGTTTAAGACTAGCAATGAAATTATCAACATTACTAGTATCAGCACTAGCATATAATATCTTTGATAAATAATCAGGATTAACAAATGTAACAACTCCTAATTCATTATCTGTATCAAAAGAATAACTACCATTATCAAGTCTAATACTAGAAGTAAGTTTAGGTAAACTTGCAAGATGATATTTAATAATTTCTTCTACGTGTTTATTAAAATCTTTAACTTCACCAATACTTAAATTCCAAAGTTGAGTCATTAAATCAATACCATCATCTATACTATTTTCATCGCCTTCAGTAGAAGTTTCATCAAGGTATCCACCTAATTCTTCATAATCAGTAGTTTGATATAATTCATCTCTTTTAATAAGTTTAGCAACATTCTTATTATTAAAAAGAGCTTCATTAAATTCAGTATTAGTTAGAGAACGCAGTAATGCCCCATAATTAAAATCTTGAGCATTACCGTATTTACGAAGAAATGCACCAAGACCGTTAATTTTAATAGCAGGGTTTGGATTATTAATAAAACTATTAAGTTCATTATTTTTAGCTTCATCACTTCCGGCTAATTTCTTAGCACGTTTAAGTCCAGCATTAATAACAGTTTCATTAGTACGTTTTTTAATTTCATTAAAATTTAATGGAGCACCATTATATAGAAAATTAAAACTAAGTTTATTCATAATATCAGCCATATAAGTAATAGCTGTATCTCTAGCTTTAATTGTACTAAACAAACCACGTTCTTCTTTTTCTACAATACTGGCTATATCTTCCATATTACGAAGTTTAATAGCTCTAGCTTCAAGAAGAGCATTATAAGCTTTTCTTCCAGAAGTCTTAACATTAATACCTCTATCAGCTACAATTTTCTTGAAGATTGGGTCTTCAATCATAGCTATCAAACTATAATAATCAGAGTTATTAGAACCATGTTCTTTAATAATAACATTATTAAGATTATCATAGCCTACAAGTTTAATATTTCCACAACTCATAAGTTTATATTTAAGTTTAAATTGATTAATAGCAATACCTCTATGACTAATGTAAAGTAAAATTTAATTACATCGTCATAGAGGTGGTTTTCTTTCGTTCTAAGCGACTTTTGTCTTCGCTCGATTAATTCTACATACAGCTAAAACTGATACGTCCTGTGTCAAGCAAAGTAGTAAAATCAGCCTGTTGTGAGGTTGGTAAACTGTTTGTCAGTTCAGCCATGTTTTCCACAACATTATCTTCAACACTACTAAACATATTAAGTCCATCATTAAGATTATTATCATTATAATTATATTCTTGACTTATATCTTCGTTAGGATTTTCAGTTTGTTCAGTATTGATAACAGGTTCTTCAAATTTAAAAGTACCTTGAGTAGCTTCTTGATTAGTTTCAATAGACATCTTTTTAATAGCTTTATAAGCATCTCTAGCAGAAGCTAATAAACTATTTTCATTAATCTTGATACCAAGCATATCAGCAATAACTTCAAGAAGTCTACTAAACAGAGTCTTACGTTTACTAGTTTTTCTATTGTCATCTTTTATTTCATTAAGAGCAGTCATAAGAGCATTACTAGTAATACTTTCAACAAGGAATTCTTCTAAAGCTTCGGCAGTATCAAAACTTTCAAATAGATATGGCTTAAGTCTTTCTTTAGTAGAATCATCTTGAGTATCAAGCCAAGTCTTAAACTTATCATAAATAGGTTTAACTAAAGCGATTGCTTGTTCGGTATTATACTTAGTATAAAGTTGTCTATGTAAACTTTCATGAACTATAATATTAACAACTCTATAAACTCTTTGACCAGCAATAGAAGAACTATTAAGTTCAATAGTATCAGTACTACGATGATAAACAGCATTAACTTGATTGCCATTGTTATCTATAAGACTATCAACTACTTGAACATTTTTTGGTAATATATTAAGTTTTTGAAGAGCATCGATATAATCAATAGCAGTTTGGTCATTAGCAAAGTATTTTTTAAGACCTCTAGTAAGATTATTAGCAGTTAAAGCAGATTCAAAAGAATTAATATTGATAGCATTAACTGTATCATCTAGCATAAACTCAGATAGCTGTTCAGGTATAACTCCACCCTCCACGGGGGGTCTACCCTCTAACTCATAAGCAATATCAAGATGGGAATGTATATCAACTTTCCAATTGCCAGCAGTATCATCTGTATTAGTATTAGCTAACTTAGTTCTAATTAAACCATTACTAATAATAAAATCTTGATAACTATTATAAGAATAAGTTTCGCCATCAATATTTATAATAGTTTTACCGTTCTCACGATAAATATATTTATTAGTTTTATCATTAGTTTTTGTACTATCATTAATGAAATCTTTACTAATAGCAAATTGAGCATAATTAAACATTTCATCAACAACAGGTCTTAAAGCATTATGCAATTCTTCAATATTATTACTATTAATACCATAGTTTTTACCTATTTTAAAATTATTATTAACAATATGAGGAGAATTAATAATAATATTACGTTTATAATTGCCAGCATCAGAATTAATAGTAAAAGCATAATCTTTACCATTAAAATGCGCACCTTTAACATAAAAACCTATATTAGTAGGATTAATAGTAATTTGAAGTCCAATATTTCTATCACCATTAATAAGTTTATTATTTCCAAATATATCTCCAAGATTTTGTTTAAGTTCACTAAAAGTTATTTTACCAATCATATAATCATTACAAAGATTAGTAACTTCATTCTTAATAGAATTAACTATATTTTTAGCATCTCCTTTAAGAAGATTACTATTTAATGGAACTTGTTTACAAAAAGCATATAGAGAAGTACCATCACTATTTGGAATACTAATAACGGGCATACCATTAGTAGTAAGATTTTCAATAATAGTAGGTTTACTTTCTCCATTAAGATATACTTGACCTTGTACAACTACACCAAGTTTGTTAGTATTTTCATCATAATTAACTACAGTTTCTTGTATATCATTCCAATCACCATTAGCATCATCTATAGTATTTAAAACTCCATATTTAACATTAGCTGCTTTAATCTTACCTTTAAAATCACCTTTAACTATTGTAGTAGCTTGGTCATAACTATTTAAAAGATTATTAAACCAACGATTAATACTAGCTTCATGATTATTTTCATAAGGTTGATTAAATATATATCTAGTAATATTAATAAGATGCTTAGATATATCAGAAGGTGAACCAACTAGAAAATCATTATTAATATCAGGATATTTATTAATAAGTTCGTTATATAAGTCAGTTAATTCATCAGAAGTAATTTCATCTCTAACAGCAAATTCATATAAATGACTAATAAATTCTTCATCAAATCTATCACCGTTAAGAATACTAATTAAAGCATCTTTAAGAGGAGAAACAACTTGACCATTCTCAACATGAATATTATACTTCCAACCTTGATTAACCATATCATAATTACCAAACTTATCAATATTAGGAACTCCTATATAACCAACAATAGTTCCATTAGTAAGAATATTAATACGTTTAGTTTTATTGTCATATTCAGCATCTAAATAATCGCCTTGTTTAATAGAAGTAAATGCTTTAACATTTTCATTATCAACTATATATCCAAGATTAACATTATTTGTATTTTCAATTTGAAGTCTTTCAAGACGTTCTTTAGCAATATTATCAACATATTGAACAAATTGTCTAGCATTAAGTTTCTTAATAGTTGATTCATCAGTAGCACGATATTTGCCTTGATTATTAGTGCTGTTGTAAAGATAGTTTTTTATTTGATTAAACAAATAATTTTTAATTATTTTATTTCCTGTAATACTATCTATATATTCAACTAATTGCCCAATACTAAGATATACTTTACCATTTACTATTTTACCTCTAGTATTGCCTTCACTATCAATACTATTAGCAAAATCATCCATAACAGCTTCAATATTTTTATTATTTCCTGTTATAGTAGCATAAGTAGCATTAAGTAATAAATGTCTTGTACTATCATCTTGAACAAAACTATATAAACTACCACCTGTAAGACCATCAATAGCATTGTTAACTATTTCAGTAGCTTCTGTTTGTTCAAATCCAGTCGTGGTAAGTTTATCAATAATAGATTGTCTAGCGTTAAGTAAATCACTACTAGTAGATTCATGTCCAAGAGAATCTTCTAAATCTGCTATAGCTTCATAAACTAAATCAGTACCTATTTGTCCACGTTCAAATTCATCATCTGGAAGTATATTGTTAACTTCAGGTTTAGGAGTACTAATAGGTTCTTGAGGTTGAGCTTGTTCAGTTTCAATTTGAGGTTGTTCAGGAATAACAGACTCACTTGGAATCGCTTCGCTTCGCTCCGCTATACCCCCCGTAGAGGATGGAGTTGATTCAGCATCAGTATCATCATTATTATTACTTTCATTAATATCAGGATTAACAGGAGCTACTTCTTGTTTAGTTTCATTATTTACATCATTCTCTATTTCTGCAATTTCAGCTAATTGGTCAATAGTATTTCTAAGATGTTCATTACCTTTTGATGTTAAATCTAAAGCAGCATAGGCATCTCTAATTGTTTTATCAACATTAGGATTATTACCATTTTCTTTATCTTTAATAACAGAATTAACATAATCTTTTCCATATTGTTTATAAGCATTACGTAAATCGTCCATAGCTTTATCAACAATTTTTTTACGACTATTATCAAAGAAATTATTAAGATATGTTATTCTAGATTTAATATTATCATCAGATAAATTAAGTTGATTCTTATTAATCTCAGTATTAATTTCTGCATTAACAACTTCTGCTAAATCTTTAAATACTTCATTATATTGTTTTTGTAATTGAACAGCTGATTGAACATCATTTCTATTTTCTATATCAATAGGAGTATAAAGTTTATTGATAGCATTAATTCTTTCATTTAATTGAGAAATACGTTCTTGCTTAACATTATTATTAATAGCTGCATTATCTTGAATAGTTTTTATATCTCTTTGAATACTATCAAGTATATGTTGATAAATACCATTTTTAGCAGATTGTATGTCAGTATCTTCTATATGATTATTTGTAATATCTTGATTTAAAACATCATTAGCCCAATTAAGAAGATTTTCATAATTTGTTTGACGATTACGAGCATGAACCATTTGAGTAGCTATAATACGTTCAACTTCGAATCCTCCACCAAGTCTATTAACTTTGTTTAAGGTAGTATTATAATCATTTTTAAGATTATTAATTTCAGTTTTAAATCTATTAATAAGTTCTCCACTTTCTTGTTGTTGAATACCAAGTTTGTTAATAATACTATAATTAAATTCTTTACTATTAATAGAACTTTCTAGAAGTTCTAAATTACCAGCATTCATAGAATTAATAATAATATTATCCATATATTCTTTTTCAGCTATACTACGAAGTTCTTCTTCTGTACCGGCAACAATATCGGGATTTACTTGATTACCATTTTCATCAGTTGTAATTATAAAAGGATTCTTACCATTAGCAATAGAATTAAGTCTTTCTTGATATGCTTGAAATGTAGCAGTACGACCAAGAATTTCATTTTCTCTTTGTTTTTCAGCAGAAGTCCAATCTTTATCAAGTCGCTTATTAATAAATTCTCCAGCTTTATTCATAACTCCACTAAAAACTACACCTCCAAGAGCACCCCAAAATGCTTGTTCCCATAACATAGGGTCTTGAAGATAATCTTTAATAGTTTGTTGAGGAATATCTTTATCAAATACTTTTTTACCATTATACATACCATCTTGACTAGCTATATAGTTAATAGCTTCTTCAACACCTTCTGTCCATTCCGCTCTTACTCCATGAAGTATATCATCACCTATATCTTTTAATGTACTAGTAATTGCTTGTTTAGTAGTTTTATTACTTAAAGCATTAGTAATTGCAGCGGCATCATCTATATTACTATTAAACGCAGTATTTAAATTCCTAAGTCTAGCACTACTAGTATTACCACTTAAAGCATTTTTCCATAAGTTCTTTAAACTATATACTTGCCATACATCAAATAGAACATTAGCCCAATCTTCTGTAAAAGTAATATCAGCACTATTTTTAGCTATATCTTTAGCTATATCTTCATCAGACATATCCTTATATTTAGGATTATTATTATAAAACTCTTCTCTTTGTTTATTATTCATATTAGCAAGTTGAGTTTTAGAATAATCTTCAATATCTTGATATGTTTGTCTAGCTTCTTGATAATTTTCTATATATCTAGAAGGAACTCCAATAGCAACAGCTTCAGCAGCTCTACTAGTAATAGCTCTAGACTTTTGAGTCATATTAATAGTATTAGCTATTTTATTAGCTAATTTATTAAAACGTATAGTTTTACCTGCAAAAGAAACACCTTTAGCAATTGCTATACTAGGAACCATTAAAGTTAATGAACTAGCTATACTAGGAGCATTACTAGCCCACCAAGCAAAATCACCAATATCAAAAGCTGCATTAGGATTTTCTCTATATATAGCAAGACGTTCATTTATAGATTCTTTAATATTTTCTAATTCTTTAGTAGCTTCAGATTGATAATCATTAGGACTATCACTAACCATATTATAGAAAGCATCAGCTAAATCAGCAAAACCAATAGCAGTACCAACAGTTATTTCATTACCAATTTGTCCAATCATTCTTAAACCTTGTTCCCAATTACTTTGATTAACAGCACGTTCTTTATCTAGTTTTTCAGGGTCATCAACAGGATTAACATAAACATCATAAGAAGCATATTTATCTATATCATATTGATTAAGATTATATGATTGTCCAGCAATACGACTAAATAAACGACTACGACCCTGGTCACTAATAGAAGTGCCAGGGTTGTAATCAACTAAAGTAGGAGGCTGAACAGCCCCCTTTTTAGTTTTAGGATTATATTCAGGATTAGGTGTTTTATTACCACCTTGTAGAAACTTTAATACATCCATATTAATATAGATTATTAGTTAATTCATCATAGTAATATTGAATAACATAAGGGTCTGTACTACCACTAAGTTGTGCAAGTTTAGTAGCAACATTTTGTTGAATAGCTTGTACAGCTTTTTCATCTACAGCCATTCCAGCTTTAACAGCAGTAACTGTTTGTTCCCATTGAGATAAATTATCTATAATATCAACAGCACTTTCTTTACTAATCAATCCAATATTTTGATTATTAGTAGAATTAATTAGATTAAAACCGCCACCATTAGGTACTAATTTAAATTTATCAATTCCAGTAAATGCAACATTATTAGTAAGAGAAATAGGTCTATTAGCATTATAATAATTTTCAACTTTACCTTCTGCTTTCCAAGCAGTATCTTGATTCCAAGATTGAATAACAGCACTATCAATAGCTCCACTACCAACAAGAAGAGTTACAGGTTCTCTTTTAAGTTTACCTTCTGTATCATAATAGCCAGCAATATTAATTTGAACACCAACATCTCCAGTTTTTGGGTCACGAACTATAGTAGGAATGATTTCGTTTTCTTTAGCACTTCTAAGATATGCAGTATAAGCTTTTCTATCTTCAGAAGTCATATTTTCAAATACTCCATTCTCACTAGTAATATATGCTTCACCTTGAGTTAAATCTATACCGCTACGTATAGCCATCATAGCTTGTTCTTCTTTATTCTTTTTATAAGCAGAAAGTTTACTAGCTTCTTCTGGATTAGCATTCATCATAAAATTAATTTCAGCTAATTCTGGAGTTAAAGCACTAATACCAATAGTAGAAGAAGTTATTTGACCACCATCAAGAACAGCATCATTTTTAGATTTAAGAGAATCAACATAATCAATTAAACCAATATAAGGTTCTTTATTACCTGTTGGTAATCCAGCATGATGTTCTTCACCATTAGAATCAACTCTAACAAATTTATCACCATATCCAAAAAATCTAGTCTTAGCAGAATTAAGAAAAGCATTTAAAGGATTTCTAGTATCTTCAGCTTCTTTAACAGCTTTACCAAAACTATAAATAGATTTATGATAATCTTTAGGTAATTCAGCATATCTATAACCATTACCATCAGAACCAAATCTTATACCAAGACTAGCCGCTTTTTTCTCTCCACCTAAAGCGCTAATAAATGAATTATATACATCATCATTATTAAAGTATTGTCTAATAGCAGAACTATCTCCAAATATCTGATTAACATATTTACTATATGTGTCAGAATATTTATTAGAAGGTAAGTCACTCAAACTAATAATAGAATTATAAGTATCAAATCCATCAATATTATCTTGAGATTTACCAACTTTAAGATTATTAATATATTCTTGATTATCAATAATATCATTAAGATAACTAAGCGCATATGCTCTATCAGTAGGATTGCTAATATTACTCATAATACTATTTCTAATAACATCTGTATCAGCAGTACTTAAATCAATATTAATATCAGGATTATATTTAGTAAGAAGTCCAGCTATTGATTGTCTATTAGTAGTAATTTCAGCTTGAGCTTGTGCAGGCATAAAATTATCAATACGAACAGGAGTACCTTTATAAGTTAAATTATCAATAGCTTGTTTTCTTTGAGTATTATTAGCAGCAGTTTTCTGAGCTAATGCTAATTGAGCTTTCCATGCAGCACCATATGTAGTATCACTAGTTTGATTATAAAAAGTAGCAGCATTATAGAAAGGGTCAATACGTTTAGCAAGATATTGTTCAGGAGTAAGAAGAATACCATTTTTATCTGTTATATCAGGATTACTTCCATTTTGGTCATACTTCCATTTAGCAATCTTATAATCTTGGTCAAGACTAGCTTTAGCACCAGGAGTATTTTCTATAACAGCTTTAACAGCTTCAGCAAGTTTAGCTTTACTTAATCTTTGCCATTGACCTTTACTATGAGAATAAATTTCTCCTGTAACTGATTTAGTAATATCATCAGTAACTTTACCACTAGCATCAAGCCATCTAGTTTGACTACCACCACCTTGTTCTTTAGCAGCCCATTGTAATGCTTGATTGAGTATTTGATTCATAGGAACTTCAGAAACTTCTCTATCTGTAGGAGTCCATTTAGTTCCACCAACAACATTACCATTCTTATCAGTTATATCTTGATAGTTATATTTATTAACAGCACGATAATAATTTTTATAATCTTCGGATAAATCATTACGTTTATCAAGATTATTCATATAAGTCTTATAATCTTGTTGAGCACGTAAACGACCAATCATTCCAGGACTAGAAGTTATATCTCCATAAGTACCAACTATATCATCAAGACTAGAATAAGCATTTCCATATTGCATATTCTCTGTAAGAGCATTTCGAACTTTATTAAGTTGTTCTTGACGCCAAGCATCTTCAGCTTCATTTAAATCTAATTGAGCAAGTTGAGCATCAATTTGAGATTTAGTTTGAATAGCTTGTTGATGTCCTTGTTCAAGAGTATTATAAGTTTTAGCTAAAACATTTAAGTCAATAGGATTAACTTGTTGTCTAAAAGTAGGAGTATAAAAATTTATAGGCATAGTTATTTTCCTCCAAGTTTTCTACGTTTACGAATTACAAATTCATCATAATCAACTCCAGCATCTCTCATTATTCTATCATCAACATTAGGAGCAGATGCTCTCATAGCACCAATAGTATTATTTAAAGCTTTACGATTTTCATATCTACTAATCATATCTTGAATACCAGCATTAATTCCAGTAAATAAATTATTTACATTAGTAAGTTTAGCTTCTCTAATACCATTATCAAATGCTGTTTTTCTATCTATATATTGATTGTATTGTTGAGCATTAAATTGACGTACACTTTGTTGATTACGTCTATCTTGATTAATAAGATTAGTTTCAATATTTTCTTTTTCACCATAAAGTTGATTAACAGCTTGACCAGCAGCATTACGAACTCTTTGTTTACGAGCTAAACCTACACGACTACTAGCAGTATTAGAATCAATATCACGATAAGCTTCAAATTTATCTTCTCTAATTCTATCAAGTTGAGGATTAATATTATATTTAGTTTTAAGTTTATTAGCACTAATAAGAGTAGGTCTGCCAGGACCTCTCATTTTATTAATAGCTCGTTTACTTGCAAAATAACTACCTAATCCTCCAGCAATATTACTACCAAGACCTATCCAATCAGCAGTAGTAATGTTTTTAAATTTACCTTGACCTTTACCATCAGATTGACTAGATTGTTTAGCAGGAGCACTAGTAGAAACAGGTAAAGTAGTAGGAATACTAGCTTCTATAGTAGGAAGATTACGATTATAAGTAGCAGTAGGAGGAGTTTTAGTAGAACTAGACTGAACTGATTGACTTGACTTATTCCTTCCTCTACGGGGGGTATTCCCTTTAGATTTAGTAGTAGGTAAATTTGGAATATTAGTATTATCAACAGTTATATTTTTATTATTACCATGACTCCAACCAGCTTTAACAAGACCACTAGTAATAGCAGGTCCATCATTAAATAAAGGAAGTTCACGTTCTGCATAATATTGAGGACGACGATTTCCATTATCTACTTTAGAATTTTTAGTAGGATTATCATTAAAAGTATTAGATTTATTTTTATGCCATCTTCCATTTCTAAATGTATATTCAGAACCAGAAACAGTTTCACCTCTAGCAGATCTATCAATAGGATATGGACTTGTTCTAGTAATAGTTCTATCAGTTATTGGAATATAATATCCATTATCTTCATCATATTCCCAAGTTCTACCATGACGATTAATACGTTTTCCACCATCTCTAAGTTTGTCGTGCCGACCCCCCGTAGAGGATGGAGAATGAAGTAATCCATTCTTAACATTACCACTAATACTAATAATCAATCCATTACTACCTTTCTTTCTAAGTTCAGGATATTTATTATAGACTTTAGCTTTAACATCATTTCTACCATGTAATCCAGCTAATCTTAAAGCATCAATAGCATCGGCTTTAGTAGGAATAGGATAACTTCTATGTCCTCCAGCAAAATCTTTTTTAGCTACACTAGGATAAGGTTTCTTTTTAGAACCATAATCTTTATCTCTACTTAAACCACCCATAGCTTTTATAGTACCGTCATCATTAATTTTATTTCTATCTTTAAAATCTTCTTGAGCTTTAAATACTTTATTTGGATTAGCTCCACCCATAACTAATTTAGCAGGACTAATTCCATTAATAATTGGTTGAGCAGAATAAACTTTAAGTTCATCACCATTAGTTTCTACAATTTCACCATCTTCTACTTCAATACCAGTTTTATCACTAGGACCAATATCAATACCACCTTGACTATGTTTTCTTCCATTCATATAAAAGAAATTATTACCAAGAGGATGAGCAATACCACCATCAACTACATTAGGAACTTTTCCACCAGTAGCATATTGTTTTTGTGGGATATTTCTTCCATTAGTTCTAGGAGTTTGAATAATATTAAATGGAAAAGTTGGTCCAAGGTCTTCATCATTAGGAAAAGATTCTTTATTAAAATTCTTAACATAATCAACAAGTCTACCGGCAGTATTATCCATTAATTGTTCTCTATCATTTCTAGATATTAAATTATTAATACCATTATAAAGAAATTCATTACCAAGTCTTATTAATCCGGTAGTTTTAGCTACTTTATCATAAACTCCACCAAGTGGAGGAATACCACTTTTAATAAATCTGCCATCTTTAGTAACTGTACCTTTAAATTCACTAGGCATGTCACTTATATGAATAGTTTTATTTTTTCTAGGCATTGTTATATAATATAATGAGAAATTAATATTTTATTGATTTTAAGGCTCTCTGTTGAACGATAACACATAATTCGATTAATAGTTCATACTTATATGTAATAATCCAACAGAGGGCAAAAGATTAACGTCTACGTCCGCCATACCGATATGTTTTCAGTCTATCTCTGTAAACCGATGGAGGCATAACAGACTGTTGATTAATACCATTAGTAATCCATTCAGGACGTTCAAGACCAGTTTTAGGAGCACTATAAACAGATTGTTCGTCTTGTTTAACTTGAATAGGTTCTTTACCTTTGTTTCCAAGCATACCACCAATTAGACTTCCAGCAGCTCCAATGGCAGCACCAATCCAAGCTTTTCTACGTCCACCGCATTTATATTTATTAATAAAGCTAGAACGTTGATACATAGTCATTGGATTAGTCATTGCATTAGAAGTAATATTAAGTTGTTGTTGACCTGATTGAAGTTGCTTACGTTTCTTAGCTTCTTGAGCAATACGTTTATTTTCATTAATTTGTTGATTAGCATTAATGCCTTGCCCTATAGTAGCACCTAATTTATCAAGTCCTTCTACACCAGTAACAGAACTTGCAAGACTTCCCAAACCAGGAAGAGCTTGAACAAGTTCTGTACCAAAATTAGCTTTACGTCTAATTCTTCCACCACATTTAAGGATAAGTTTATCATTATATTGATTAACATAATCTTGATTAGAATAAGCACTAGTTAAAGCTTGAGCATTTTGTAAAGCATCTTTATGGTCTTGTGCAGCTTGAGCTTCTGCTTGAGCCTTTTCTTGAGCTTTCTTTTGTTTATTACCTTTAATTATACCACCAGCTATACTAGCAGCAGCACCAATAATAGCACCAATAAATGCTTTTTGTCTTTGTCTATCTTTGTACTGTATCATAATTTTCTAAATTGGGTTTGAGCACATTCAAGACTTTCAAATTCAATGCGCTTATTATCTGTATTATTAAATATAAAACGAACTATAAAATAATTACCATAAACTCTACGAAGTTTATCACTTGGAGAATTAGGATGTTTATTAATAGTATTACGAAAATAATTAAAGTTATATTGAGTTAGTTCATACCAAGGTTTTTTATAAGCATTAAACTTATTAAGTTTATCAATATTAATATCAATATCATCAGTATCATTATCTTCATTAAATATACGAAGTATATCTCCAGCATAAGGATGTTCTCTTAAATCTACAGGATTATTAGTATTATCACTATAGAAAGGAATATATATTTTGCGTACTTTATATTTAATAAATTCAAGAAACTTAATAAGTTCATAAGATTCATTAATAATAATATCAATATAACTATTATAAACAAGTTCTGGTTCTTCACCAACTTCTTGTCTTGAAATCATATAAAGACTATTACTATCATCTCCCATATGAGTATTAAATCTACCATAATTATATTCATTAGTAAACACATGAAGAGGACAATTAAGTCTATCATTATTATGTTCAGTTTGAAAATAACATTTAGTTTTAGTTGACCAAGCATTATTAAAGTAATAATCATGTAAACTAATAAAGTTACCAACTTTATAATTAAAACTTATTACTTCATTATGAACTTCTTCAATAATAGCTTTGCTAACAGGATTTATATTATTATATGTATAATCAAACTTAATTAAAATACGATTATTATATTTATCATGAGCAAATCTAACATTATTAGGACGATACTTATCTAACCATAACTTTATATCTTCATACATTAATTTAAGTTGTCCATCATCAAATTGATAAAGAGCATGAAAATCATTATTATAGAATATATAACCAAATTCTCCAACTATATATGCTAAATCATCTTGCAATCCACCATATCCTTTATCGCTAGTAAAGACTTCTTTATAATCAACTTCAAAAGCATCAGGTTGATAAAGTTGTACATTTTCATCTCTAGTTTTAAGTGCAGCACTGATATCAAACATAAACATACTATGTTGAGTATGTACTAATAGATAATATCCAATACCAACAAGATTAGTAATTATTCCTTTATTTTCAGTAATATTTTTATAACCTTCAATAGGAAATACTCTCCAAGCATTAACTTCACTTTCATCTTGAATAATATTACTACGTCTTATAGTTTTATCAAAACGAGTAATATTAATAATATCATTACGATATTGAGTTAATAACTTAGGAACAAATTGGTCAACATTACCAATAGGGTCTTTAAATAAATCAACACTATTTTTAGGTTCTACAAACGTACCAAATGCAACACTTTTTGTATCAGTTTCTTCTTTAATACTAAATGCTATTTTACTAGGTTCATTATTAAAACATTTACTTTCAAAGAATTTATCACTATAAAGAGGAAATTGAATATATTCAACAAAAGGTTTATCAAACCAACAAGGATGTGTACCATCAATATAATAATAAGGAGTATTATCAGGTGAATATAATCTATAATCTCCTTCATTCATAATAACTCTATTATCATTATATACTAATACTCCATCATATGTCATTCTACCATTATATCCATGTTCAATAGAATATGTTCCACTAGAATAACGAACATCATTAAGTCTTATAAGTTCTTTTTCTTTATTAATATAAATATTTCTAGTACAATTAAGAACAGTAGCAAGAAACATAGTTTCAGCATCTAAAGAAAGTTCTTTATAATCATCCATTTCTAATGCTGTACCTTTTCCAGCTCTATCATCTGCGATACTATCAGCTACTACTAATTTATAATTATTAATAGGTTTATATACATTTCTACTTATTACTCCTATAACAGGCATATTATAACTATATGGATAAGTAGTATTAACAACCATATCAACAACATCAGATTTTTTTCTAAACGGTTCAAATGTACATTTACCATCAATACGAATTATATTAAAATCATATTTAATAGTATCATCAATGTCAAATCTACCACTATATAGATAACATTTATCACTAGTATAATTATTAGAAACAAAACCTGGCTTAGCAGCATAATTAGATTCTTGCCATGTAACATTACTAACTATATTAGCAAAATCTTTTCTAGTTAATAATCCTGTATATCTAGTAATAGGTTCTACTTTTTCATAACTAACAAACCAACCAACATAACCTAATTCTTTTATTTTATTCCAAAGATTATTATCAATATTAACATTAATATAGAACTTATTAAAGGTATCATTCATATTATATACAAAACCTCTAGTATGTTCTCCGCCAATAGATTCAGATTTAAATATTAAATCTGGTATTCTAAATAGTTCATCACCATTAATATTTTCATAATAACCAAATTTAGCTTCATTATCATAATTGCCATAAATAATTTGATTACTAGTTGGAGTATAGCTACCACTATTTATAACTTGATAAACATATAAATCATTATATTTATCTTTATCTTGATAGTCTATAAAATAATTAGAAATAAGAGTATATAAATCATCTCTATTAGTTGCTTCTAATTCGCCAGCACTATTAAGTAAAATATTAGTTAAAGGATTATTAATAGGTTCAGCAGTATAAACTACAATTTTACTATCAGCAATATATTGTTTAACATTAGAACTAATACTAGATATTGGAATAGTTCCACTAATTACAACCCAATAAGGAATAGTACCAGCAGTACCATTAATCCAATCAACAGTTATTATAGTACAATGAGAATTATCATTTATAACATCATTTATATATTTATCTTTATTAGATAATTTATATCCTCTACTAGCATCACCATACTTATCAACAAAATGAATAAAGAAATTATATACTTCTCCAGGAATAAGAGTATCATTCTTTTTACGTTCATTAAAATCATAAGAAGGATCAATTACACTATGAGTAATTCTCATTTTACAATTATCAATATCAAATTGAGCAGTTCCAAATATTATAACTCCGCTAGTAAATACAGCATCTTCTGTAAATCCAACACCATTATAAGTATAACAAACAATTTTAACTTCACTAGGTAAACTATAACTAGATATATTATTTTCATACTTATAACTAGTAGGAATAATAAAACAATTACATGCTAAATATTCTTTAATATTAGCTCCGCCTTTAGAACCTACTTTTATTACAGTATTATAATTAACTTTTAAATATTCATGAGCAGCAATACCTTGAATAACAGTTTCATTAAGAAAAGTTTTAAAAGTACGAAAAGGATATTGATTATTATTAAATAGTTTAGTATAATCAGCTATTTCATAATCTACAGTTCCAGTAAATCCAAGACTAGCCATTTTAAAATAAGGTCCTTTTTCACTAACTGCATGTACAACATTATAACTGTTATAATAAGCATTAACAGATTTATTTCTAAGTTTAATAACAATATCATTAACAGATTCTTCTAATGTTTTACCATCACTCAAAGTTCTATTATCATTATCACTTTTTTCATCATAATTAGCAATATATATTCTATTTTTATAATTAATAATGTTACCAACATTATAATAATTATAATAATCAGTAGTTAAATCTGCTATATTATATTCCACAAGTACATCTCTACTAAACTTAAAAATATTACTATTTAAATCATCAGTTCTAAAAGCTTGCGTACTATCTTTTTTACATATAATAAGTCCTAATTGATAAAGTCCTGAACGACCACCAGTAATACTTACTTCAAAAGTTTGATTACATATATCTTTAGAATCACTAAAAGAATCACTATTTCCATAGCAATATCCATTAGGGTCATCTTTAGGATCATAAACAAACTCTTTACGAAAACAAACTTTATTAATAACTTGTGGAATTATAACATCATTAAAAATAGGAAATCCAATACTATACCATTTAGTATAATTAGTCTTATCTATTTTATATCTAATAAACATAAAATAAAATCCTTTATAAGCAGCTCCACTAACATAATTTAAATTACTAACTGTGGGTAAAGTTACTTGAGGAATAATAGACATTTCAGTATCAGGACTTCCAGAATCTAAATCAATATTAATAGTTTTAAGAGGAATATCAACAGAAGCATCACTTTCGGCAACAGCAATTATAAGATGATTTTTAACATTATATGTATATGTTCCTTTAATCTTACCGCCGTTATATTTCCAATTACTGTTTGCTCTATAACAACTAGAAGATTCTTCATTATATCTATAAATATAAGATTCATTATTATCTACATTAATAACAAATAAAATAAGTTCAGTGCTAGTAGGAATAACACCAACTATTTTAAAATTATTAATACCATCTTCATGAATACTATTAGCAATTATACTACAATCTTCAAGCCCTTCTTCATTAACAATCATCCTATCGTCATTACTTATCTTAACATTCTTAGCAGCAACTAAAGAATAAGGAACACAATCTCCAGGATGTTTATTAAGACTAAGTTTCTTTTGTATATTCATAATTATTTAGGAAAAGTAAAGTTATAAAAGAACTCATTCCAACCACTATCATCATCACTTTGTTCATCTAATAAAATACTAGTCTTAATATCTTTTTTCATACTTTCCCACAAATAGAAAGGATTAGTACCATATTGACTAGCAGAAAGATTAAATACAGGATGTTTATATCCCCTCATAAGCATACGAGACATACAATAATAAGCAAGACCTTGAATTAATTTACCATTAGCAGGTATCACAGGAACTTCACAATGATAATTATCACTATATTGAGTTTCAATATCTTTATAAACAATAGTTATACAAGTATCATTAAAATTAAGTTCGATAGTATTACCATCTACTAGAACATAATTATGACTTGACTTATCATATCCTCCACGGGGGATATAACAATGAGAATGAACTTCATGCTGACATCTTGGACATTCAGTATTGTTATGAAGAGAATAAACTACAGGATTACATCCTACTTTGCCAGTATCAATAACTTCTCTAGTTCTAGAACCGTTTGGGCAACAATCAGCAGGCATACCAAGATAATCTTTATTAGTAGCACGTTCCGGACTTTCGTCCTCCACTCCACCCCCCGTAGAGGGTGGAATTGAATTATTATCACTACAATTATATCTACTATTATCAGCTCTAGGTACTTCACAACCGTTACTATCATAAACTTTAAGACCGTCATCAATAAGACAACATTTACTTTTAGCTATCTTATTAGTGACGGTTAATTTAATTTTCTTATCTACTTTACGAAGAACTTTAAGTTCATTCATAGCATCAACACACCAAGCAGCAACTCTAGGAATCCAATCACTATTACTAGGATTGAAATCGTTGTCTATTTTTGCTATTATGTGCTCCACGTTCATACTTTTGTTGTTCGACATTTCTAATATATTTAAATGTAGCACTAGGGTCACGTTCAAGATAAACAAGAAGTTTACTTCTTAGTCCTAGTTTAAGTTTAAAAATATCATCTACTGTTTTACATTCAGAATTAAGTTGTTTAGCATCTTTACCTCTAAGTTCTATATTAATATAATTAGCATATTTAAATTTAATAGCACTATAACTATGAGTTCCATTATTAATTAATTGTATTTCATAAAATTCTTTATTAGTTTTATAAACTACATAAGGAATACCATCATATTTAATACCACGAATTTTATATATTTCTGCTTCTTCTTTATTATAAGGTTTAAGACCAGCATCAATAATTTCTTGTTTCTTAATTCTAGTAGCATTCCAATCAACATAAGTATCTCTAGGTTTATCTCTATATCTCCAGAAATTAATAGTTAAATCACCAATTTCATATTTAAAATGATAAGCATAACCTTCAAGAACACATTTATGAACACCATAATTATAGTATGTATGAATATACTTTCTATAATCAGAATAACTTAATTCAGAACGTCTTGTAGCAAGTTTAAGAGCAGTAATATAATCTTTCGCTTTTTTAGCTAAATCACAATAACGCAAAAGTTGGAGAAGAACAATTCGTCTTTCTCCAACTGTATAACTAAGAGCATTATTAACTACTCGTTCTAATTTATCAATAAGTTCTATATCATCAATAAGAAATTGAAATCCGTAATCATTAAGATTAATATTTAAATCATCTTTAATAACTTGATTCTTACTTTTTATATAAGTTCTACAATCTTCTTTCATCTTATTTGTAAGTTCAAGTTCTTTATTATATTTTGCTATATCGTCATTAGAAGCTTCAATAAACTTTTTATAATAATGACTAATATTTATATCTTTAATCATATTTTATCTAGTTACAAGATTATCAATAGGGGTTTCATTTGTTTGACGAGGAACTTCGACAATATTACGTTTAAATACAATTTCTTTAAGAGGACCAATCATATCTTCTGGAATAAGAAATTCATCTTCATCATATTTAGCTTCATCATCAATAGGGTCATAATCTACATCTTTAGCTTTTTCTACAACTTCTGTAGGAACTAAATAAGGAATTTCAAAAGGAGATTCAATAATAATCGCTCCTAGATTTTGAAACCAATCTTTATTATTAGAAAAGAAATAAATATAACCATTAATATAATCATAAACAGGAAGATTACACATACCTGCAAGATAATGATAAAACTTAGCACTAGCTTCTTTAGCAAAAGGTATTTCTATTCCAGCACGTCCAGTCGTCCTAACTAATTGGAAAGGTAAGTTATCAGTAAGTCTAACTGGCTTTGGAACTTCTTGTTTAGTACGTTTAATCGCAGGAAGCCCAAGACTTTGACTATTATATAAATCACCATCAGGAACATTAATAATAGAAAGACGAACACGTTGTTGAAGACCTTTATCAATATATTTATGATTCTCATAACTTCTACGAATTAGTTCATTACGTCCATGAAGAATAGCATATCTAAGATTACGTCTAAGAGGAATACTATTAGGATTGCCAACAGCATGAGCAAATTCACTAACTAATTGATTAAGACTAGCCATATTAAGATTGACTTGAATTTTCTAATGCTTGCACTCTAGTTTCAAGATTATCTACCTTATCAGAATAAGTTTGTAATTTAGTTTCAAGTTCTTCAACAGTTTCAACTAGTTCATTATGTTTTTGTTGAAGTTGAGTAACTTTTTGTTCTAATTCTGTATTATTAGTATAATCTACAATAGAATTTAATAAATTAATTAATTTATTTTTATCATAATTACTAATATCAGAATTTAAATCAAGTATTGTTTTGGTAATATCTTTTTTAATTTGTTCTTTAGTCATAACATTTCATGTTTGAGATTTAACTTTTTCTTTTCTACATTTAGTATAAATACGCCAGTCATATCTAGTAATTTTAAAATTAATAGGAAAATGATTAAGTTTATGTATAGAATAAAATAAAGTTTTATCCATACTATCAGCATAATAGGCTTTACCATTTCTAATAAAATTAATTCTAAAATACTTAGAATAATTAATAACTTGAACTATTCTAACGTATTTACCATAATATTTAACAATATTAGTTCTTTTACCATTCCAATTAGAATATCTAACATCTGTAAGACTTTGAATCTTATGAAGAAGATTTTTAGTATCAGCATGTTTAAGCCAACCATAATAAGCACACATTCTAACTTTAAATTCTCTTTTATCTATTTCTTTATTTAAATAGCTATTAACTAATTTAATAATTTTATGTTTAATAGATTTTCTAATAAGAGTATGAGTATGGTAAAATACATAACCAACAAAATTAATTCCTCTACTATCAACAGGATATATTTGATAATTATCTTTAACTTTTAATCCAATAGTCTTAACATATAATTTTATATAAATAAGAACTTTATGAAGAAAATCTTTATCATTACTTAATATAACTATATCATCAGCATAATGATAATAGAATTTACATTTAAGTTCTTCTTTACATAAATGGTCAAGTTCACTAAGATATAAATTAGCAAAGTATTGAGATAAATAATTACCAATAGGAACTCCAACTCCTTTCTTTAAAGGAATATTATTATCAGAAACATTATCAGTAGAATCAATAATTTCATCAAGAATGACTAGAAAATCTTTATCTTTAATCTTCTTTCTAATACATTGTTTAAGTCAATCATGAGGAATGCTAGGATAAAACTTTTTAATATCTAATTTAAGACAATAAGTAGTTTCATTTGGATACTTTCTTAAATCTCTTTTTAAATCCTTAGCACAAAGATGAATCCCTCTTCCTTCAATACAACTATATGTATTATGTATAAAACTTTTAGTCCAAATATCTTTAGTAATATTCATTATAGCATGATGAGCAATTCTATCCGGATAATAAGGTAGTCTATAAATAATACGTTCTTTTGGTTCATATATTTTATAAAGACTATATTTAGAAGTTTTATATTTAAGATTAAATAGTTTATCTAGCAAATCTTCATTTTCATATTGTCTATTTCTATCATGTTTATTAATACCATATTTCTTATTTTTATTCTTTCTTGCATTATCATCAGCAACTTCAATGTTTTCAATTGTACATAATCTATTATGTAAACCACTATATCTTTTCATATTTATATAATTTATATTAGAGTCTTCGTGAATATCACTACCAACACTTTTAATTTCTAAATAACGTTATCTTTTACCAAGAGGTAAGGTTATACTTCCCAAAATAATATTACTATAAAATTTATGTTTATTAGTTTCAGGAATTATATAAAAGAAGCTGACATTAGCATTAGAATCTGACTGAACTCAATTAGAATTAAAGTTACTAGAGCTAGCTTTAGAACTGTTATTAGCGTTACTGCTAACCAGTAGCACTGTATCTAACGTGTCAATCATTCTAAGAAATATAACCTTTAATATTATTATAATAAACTGTTGCAGGAGTAGTATCGAGAAATACAAAAACAGAAAACAAATTAATTAACCAACTACTCCTAGCAATAGTTCCACGTGGACTTATTTAATCAAGCTTAACTGTGGTAAAGAAGCCGACATGAGCATCAGAAGAGGACCGAACCCAACCAGAACTAAAGGC
>ULOU01045249.1_pt1 | contig 66553 bp, 60 predicted proteins | sample 1952821 | NCBI WGS metagenome assembly ULOU01 (sample SAMEA4835610, study PRJEB28245) | human gut metagenome | biome: gut microbiome; material: fecal sample | place: Denmark | collected 2008 | reverse complement strand
AGAGCACACGAAAAAGACATACCAAGACTTATAGAATTGTTAGAGCAGGTGCTTCAGATCCATGCCGATATCAGACCGGATATTTTTATCCCGGGAACGACAAAATATACAAATGAAGAGCTTGCAGAAATGATAAAGGATGATACAAAGCCGATATATGTTGCGGCAGATGATGACGATATCTGCATGGGATATGCATTCTGTCAGATAAGACAGCAGCCGTTTTCCAACAATATGGTGCCGTTTACATCACTTTTCATAGATGATCTGTGTGTAGATGCAAAGACCAGAGGACAGCATATCGGAGAGCTGCTTTTTGAATATGTCAAGAATGAGGCAAAGCATCTCGGCTGCTACGAGGTCACTCTCAATGTATGGAGCGGAAACACATCTGCTGAGAAATTTTATGAGAAGATGGGGCTTAAGACAAAGGAACGCCAGATGGAGTATATTTTATAGAAAACCAGAATGCCGACTAATCTAAAATCAGACTTTAGATTAGTCGGTGTTTTTGATTGATTACACATCTAATAACAACTATAATATGGTTATCAATCGAATTTATATAATGCAAGGTGATTTTATGTTATTAATGTGCAAAAACACACTGGTTTACGAACTTGATCCAGACGATTTTGATGAGCAGACGATAATTGAGCTGTTTTGAAAAGCCGGAGCACAGATGATTATTATAGATGCGGTAATTGAAAATGGCGACAGGCATGCCGGTAATTTCGGATGGCTTAGAAATACGGATACAGGAGAGTATGTGAGTATGGCTCCGTTATATGATTTCGACCATGCACTGGACAGCACATTGGAGTCAGACCGACTTTTGACGGATGCGGTTAAGTTTTGCCTGCCGTATAAGGATGAGGTCAGGCGAATTTAATAGATTTTATTAAGAAAGTAGGACTAAATTAGCATAATGTTCAATAGCCATAGGTTGATAGCACAGACAGTAGGAAGGACTTGGGGAGCTGTAATCTCTAAAACTTCTAAAACAGCACCCAAACCTAGCCCAAAAGCCTGCGAAAATCCGAGAAAAAGTAGCTGAAACTGCAGAAATCCTAAAAACAGCACCCAAAACCCAGCCCAAAAGCCAGGGAAAACCCGAGAAAAAGTAGCTGAAACTGCAGAAATCCCCAAAACAGCACCCAAAACACAGCAAAATGTCCGGAAAAGACCAGGCAAAAAGTAGCTGAAACTGCAGAAATCTCAAAAACAGCACCCAAAACACAGCAAAATGTCTGGAAAAGACCAGGCAAAAAGTAGCTGAAATCAGTATAAACCCCAAAACAGCTCAAAAATAAAGCCTGTTTTTTATATTTATATCGTGCTTTCAAACAAATGGAGACCATAATATCTGCTTTTGAAGAAAAATGGGAAAAGGAAATGTAGAGCAGTTAAGTCTCTATTTACAAAATGAATTTCCTGCAATCTTCGGATTTGTACTATGGAGACATCATGTGGAAACAGTAAAAGATGCTTATGATTTCGGTTTTGTATCACTTTCTGTAGGATATGATGAGGAAGAGTTGGAAGATGCATTAGAGCAGAATATTACATGCTTTTTTATCATATTAAGCTTTGCTGTTATGTAGTTGTTGGCCCTTTAAACATACAATTTATTTTAAAATGTATGTTGACAAACACAAAAAGGAGTGATAAACTCTAAACAAATTTAGCAAGATAAAGTATTAAATCGTTAAAGAAGTGAAAACAGTTTAAACAGTTTAAACTGTTTCGACAATTAAATAAATTGTAAACCGTTGAAGCGGAGATAACGGCAATTATGCCTTTACAGAGAGCCTGTGGTGCTGAGAATCAGGTGTGAAACAAGTTGTCAAATGGACCGCTGAGGGCGCAGTCAAATGGATTTATCATTCATCCAGAGTATTCTGCGACGTGTGGGCATACGTCATTTGCCCGGGATATGTTGGTATCCTGCCAAGCGCACGAGCTTTATCGTGAATTCAAGGTGGCACCGCGGATAGTTAAAATTATTCGTCCTTGACAGAACTAAAATTCTGTCAGGGGCGTTTTTTAGTGAACAAAGAGGTACAATGGAGTTTGCAAGTCTGCATGCTCGCATGCAAGCTTGCGAACGAACATTGGACTGCACAACATAAAGCGAGAATTGTAGCAGCGTAAGCTGCGGAGAAGCCTTGAAAAGGCGAATTCGAGCTGTATGTTGGGCATTTGTTCACGGTTAAACACTGGACAGCACAACATAAAGCGAGAATTGTAGCAGCGTAAGCTGCACAGAAGCCTTGAAAAGGCGAATTCGAGCTGTATGTTGGGCATTTGTTCACGGTTAAACATTGGACATTTATTCACTACCACACAAAATTTGGAGGTAAGCATATGAAAATTTCACCTACCCTGACCGAAGTAAAAGAAATAGCAAAAACCGGGAAGTATGACATTCTCCCTGTAAGCTGTGAGATATTATCAGATTTTATCACACCTATAGAGGCTATGAGGATTCTGCAGAATGTTTCAACACATTGTTATCTGCTTGAATCAGCACAAGCCAATGAAGCCTGGGGAAGATATACATTTTTGGGATATGATCCAAAGCTTGAGATTAACTGCATAGATGGTCACATGAAGCTTGGAAAGCTTTCGGTGGAGACGGAAAATCCTTCAGAGTACATCAGACAGATTCTTTCAGAGTACAAGAGTCCGAAATTTGATTATCTGCCTTCGTTTACAGGTGGCCTTGTAGGTTATTTTTCGTATGATTATCTGGGCTACAAGGAGAAAAGCATCAGAGGAAAAGCAAGGGATACAGAGGATTTCAAGGATGTTGATCTGATGCTTTTTGATAAGGTAATAGCATTTGACAATCTGTGCCAGAAGATAATATTAATCGCAAATATGTCACTTGATGCTCCGGAAACAGGCTATAACAAAGCGATTGTTGAGCTAAAGCAGCTTAGGGAGCTTCTGATGTACGGAGAGAAAAAACAGAATATGGGTGGCAAGCTGCTGGGTGAGGTCACACCGCTTTTTGAAAAGGAGCAGTATTGTGAGATGGTCGAGAAGGCAAAGCACCATATCAAAGAGGGGGATATTTTCCAGATAGTTTTATCCAACAGATTGAGCGCACCGTTTGAGGGAAGCCTTTTTGATACCTACCGCGTGCTTCGAACGATAAATCCTTCGCCGTACATGTTTTATTTTTCGGGAACCGATGTGGAGGTTGCGGGAGCATCTCCGGAGACACTTGTGAAGCTTGAAAATGGAGTGCTTCACACATTCCCGCTGGCAGGCACGAGGCCGAGAGGTGCCACAGCAGAGGAGGACAAAAAGCTTGAGGAAGGGCTGCTTAAGGACGAAAAAGAGCTCGCAGAGCACAACATGCTGGTGGACCTTGGAAGAAATGACCTCGGAAAGGTAAGTAAATTCGGAACTGTAAAAGTTGAAAAGCTTCATTCCATAGAGAGATATTCACATGTGATGCATATAGGTTCGACAGTGCGTGGAGAGATAAGAGAAGAGTATGACGCACTCGATGCAATAGAGGCCGTGCTTCCGGCAGGAACACTTTCAGGAGCGCCAAAAATCAGAGCGTGCCAGCTTATCGGAGAGCTTGAAAATAACAAGCGAGGCATTTACGGTGGCGCGATTGGATATATAGATTTTACCGGAAATATGGACACATGTATTGCAATCCGTATTGCCTACAAGAAAAACGGCAAGGTTTTCGTGAGAAGCGGAGCGGGAATAGTTGCGGATTCAGATCCTGAGAAGGAATTTCAGGAGTGCATAAACAAGGCAAAGGCTTCTCTTAAGGCACTGGAAGTCTCACAGGAGGTGGAAGAATGATTTTACTGATTGATAACTACGACAGCTTTTCTTACAATCTGTATCAGCTGATCGGCGAGATAGAGCCTGATATCAGAGTAATCAGAAATGATGAGATGACAGTTGAAGAGATTAGGACTTTAAAGCCTGACCGCATCATATTATCACCGGGACCGGGAAGGCCTGAGGATGCGGGGGTGATAATAGCTGTGGCAAAGGAGCTTGGAAAGGAAATCCCAATCCTTGGCGTGTGCCTCGGCCATCAGGCGATATGCGCAGCATACGGTGCGACAGTCACATATGCAAAGGAGCTCATGCACGGAAAGCAATCGGATGCGTCGTTTGACACAGAAAGCCTTTTATTCAAGGGTTGCCCGAAAAAAGCAAAGGTAGCACGTTACCATTCACTTGCTGCAGATGCGGACACGATGCCTGATTGCTTAAAGATTACAGCCACTACAGATGATGGTGAGATCATGGCTGTTGAGCACAAGGAATATCCGATATACGGTGTGCAGTTTCACCCGGAGTCAATCATGACACCGGATGGAAAGCAGATGCTTAGTAATTTTATCAAAGCTTAATTGAAAATTGCAGCGTTTAATGAATTTATATATTAGTTGTTGAATTGAAAACAAATAGCAGAACAAAATCATAAACAAAATTATAAACGAAATATCATCGGAATACAGGAGGACATAGTCATGATCAAAGAAGCCATAGTAAAAATCGTAAACAAAGAAGACCTCACATATGACGAGGCATATACAGTGATGAATGAGATCATGGGCGGTGGGACAACATCAACCCAGAATGCAGCTTTTCTTGCAGCTCTTTCAACAAAGAGTGCAAAGGCTGAGACAACAGACGAAATCGCAGGCTGTGCAGCAGCCATGAGAGAGCATGCGGTACAGGTGAAAACAGGTATGGATGTGTTCGAAATCGTAGGAACAGGCGGAGACAATGCACAGAGCTTCAACATTTCAACAACCTCTGCACTTGTTGCGGCAGCAGGCGGCATGAAGGTGGCAAAGCACGGAAACAGGGCAGCCTCTTCATTATGCGGTACAGCAGACTGTCTTGAGGCGCTCGGTGTCAACATAGACCAGAGCCCTGAGAAATGTGTAGAGCTTTTAAATAAAGTCGGCATGTGCTTCTTTTTTGCACAGAAATATCACACATCAATGAAATATGTCGGACCTATCAGAAAAGAGCTTGGTTTTAGAACCGTATTCAATATTTTAGGACCGCTCACAAATCCGGGTTCACCGGCCATGCAGCTTCTGGGAGTGTATGATGAGTACCTTGTAGAGCCGCTTGCACAGGTGCTTGTAAGCCTCGGAGTAAAGCGTGGAATGGTAGTATATGGCATGGATAAGCTCGATGAGATTTCCATGAGCGCACCGACCAAGATATGCGAGATAAAGGACGGATGGTTCAGAACCACAGTAATCTCACCGGAGGATTTCGGCTTTGAGCGCTGTACAAAGGAGGATTTAAAAGGCGGTACACCTGAGGAAAATGCAAAAATCGTACGTGATATCTTAGGTGGACAGAAGGGCCATAAGAGAAATGCAGTACTCATGAACGCAGGCGCATCACTTTATATAGGAGGAAAGGCCGACAGCATGAAAGAGGGTATCGAGCTTGCAGCAGAAATCATTGATTCAGGAAAAGCGTTTGAAACACTCGATAAGCTCATTGAGGTAAGCAACAGCTAGGCACACAAAACAGGAAAGGAAAAGCGATGAATATTTTAGACCAGCTTGCAGAATATTCAAGGCTTCGCGTGGCAGAGGACAAGAAAAAAATAAGCCTTGAGGAAATGAAAAATATCGCGATTCAGACGAAAAACGAAAAGCTTTGTGATTTTGCATTTGAAAAAGCACTCAAAAAGGATGACTTGAGCTTTATATGTGAGTGCAAGAAGGCTTCGCCGTCAAAGGGGCTTATAGAGCCGGATTTCAGATATCTTGAAATTGCAAGGGAATACGAGGCGGCAGGTGCGGATTGCATCTCTGTACTGACAGAGCCAAAGTGGTTTTTAGGCTCGGATGAGTATCTTAAGGAGATTGCGAAAATGGTTTCGATTCCGTGCATCCGAAAAGATTTTACGGTTGATGAATATCAGATATATCAGGCAAAAACACTCGGTGCCGCTGCGGTGCTTTTAATCTGCTCTATACTGTCAGAGGTGCAGCTTGGTGAATACATAAAAATCTGCGACAGCCTTGGCATAAGCGCCCTTGTGGAGATACACAATGAAAAAGAGGCAGGGATGGCGGTAAGAGCCGGTGCCAGAATAATAGGTGTCAACAACCGCAATCTGAAGGATTTTACAGTTGATACAGCTAACAGCAGAAAGCTTCGTGACCTGATTCCCGATGACATCATATTTGTATCGGAAAGCGGTGTAAAGAGCACGGACGATATCAGGGCAATACGTGAAATCGGAGCTGACGCAGTGCTTATCGGAGAGACGCTGATGAGAGCGGACGACAAAAAGGCTAAGCTTGATGAATTGCGATTAAGCTAATAGAGATATATAAGTATCTTCATGGTTTTAAGAATATCTGTAACTATTCAGTACAGAAAACAAAATATTTACAAATATACATCAGAAGGGAAAACATCATGACAAATCCAAACGGAAGATTTGGTATTCACGGAGGACAGTACATTCCTGAAACCCTTATGAATGCCGTTAAAGAATTAGAAGAAGCATATAATTATTACAAAAACGATCCTGAATTTAACAGAGAGCTCACAGAGCTTCTCAACGATTATGCAGGAAGACCATCGAGACTGTACTACGCAGAAAAGATGACAAAGGATCTCGGTGGAGCGAAAATATACCTTAAGAGAGAGGATTTAAACCATACAGGAGCCCACAAGATCAACAACGTATTAGGTCAGGCACTTCTTGCAAAGAAAATGGGCAAAACCCGCCTGATAGCTGAGACTGGAGCCGGTCAGCACGGCGTGGCAACAGCAACGGCCGCAGCCCTTATGGGTATGGAATGTGTTGTATTCATGGGCGAGGAGGACACAAAGCGTCAGGCGCTCAATGTATACCGCATGCGTCTGCTCGGAGCAGAGGTTATCCCTGTTACATCAGGCACAGCCACGTTAAAGGATGCCGTATCCGAGGCAATGAGAGAGTGGACCAAGAGAATTTCGGACACACATTACTGCCTGGGCTCAGTTATGGGACCACATCCGTTCCCTACCATCGTAAGAGATTTCCAGGCGGTCATCTCAAAGGAAATCAAGGAGCAGATGCTTGAAAAGGAGCACAGACTGCCTGATGCGGTTATCGCATGTGTGGGCGGCGGCTCAAATGCCATCGGAAGCTTTTACAACTTCATAGAGGATGAGGGAGTTGAGCTCATCGGCTGCGAGGCAGCAGGAAGAGGAATAGATACCTTTGAGACTGCAGCTACAGTAAATACAGGCCGTCTTGGTATTTTCCACGGCATGAAGTCATATTTCTGTCAGGACAAATACGGACAGATTGCTCCGGTTTATTCTATTTCTGCAGGACTTGACTATCCGGGAGTCGGACCGGAGCACGCATATCTGCACGATATTGGCAGAGCAAAATATGTACCGGTAACAGATGATGAAGCGGTAAATGCTTTTGAATACCTTGCAAAGACAGAGGGAATCATCCCTGCAATCGAGTCCTCACATGCAGTGGCGTATGCCATGAAGCTGGCGCCTACAATGGACAAGGACAAGATAATCGTTGTTACTGTTTCAGGCAGAGGCGACAAGGACTGCGCGGCAATAGCAAGATACAGAGGGGAGAATATTTATGAGTAAGATAAGAAGTGCGTTTGAAAACGGCAAGGCGTTTATACCATTTATCACCTGCGGTGATCCAAATTTAGAGACAACCGCAAAAATCGTAAGAGAAGCAGTTGCAAACGGAGCAGATCTTATAGAGCTTGGAATTCCATTCTCTGATCCTACAGCAGAGGGACCTGTAATCCAGGGCGCCAACATAAAGGCACTTGCAGCCGGAGTTACAACAGACAAGGTTTTTGACCTTGTGAGAGATTTGAGAAAAGATGTCACAATCCCTATGGTTTTTATGACATATGCAAACGTGGTTTACTCCTACGGCGCAGAAAAGTTTATCAGTACATGTAAGGAAATAGGCATTGACGGACTTATTCTGCCGGATATCCCATATGAGGAAAAGGAAGAGTTTTTACCACTCTGCGAGAAATATGATGTGGACCTTATTTCATTTATCGCACCTACATCAAAGGATCGAATTGCGATGATAGCAAAGGAGGCAACCGGCTTCATCTATGTGATTTCGAGCCTTGGAGTCACCGGTACAAGAAGCGAGATTAAGACAGATCTGGCTTCAATAGTCAAGGTAATCAGAGAAAACACAGATGTGCCATGTGCTATCGGTTTTGGCATTTCAACACCCAAGCAGGCAAAGAAGATGGCAGATATCTCGGATGGTGCCATTGTGGGCTCTGCCATCATAAAGATAATCGATGAGTATGGTGAGGCTTCACCAAAGTATGTCGGTGAGTATGTTAAAGCAATGAAGGATGCGCTGTAATTTGTATTGACCGCTTGACAAAATTATTGGTTAATTCATAATAAAGTAAAAAGATGCAGATTTGCAAATATAGTGAGAATTAACGTGGAGATACAATAATGCAGGAAAATGAGAAAGACAAAAGATTACAAAAACAGCTTGATTTCATCAGAGAAATCGACAAGGAAAAGGAGATATTCCGCCAGACTTATTTAGCTGATGCAAGCCGCAAGGAAAATGATGCGGAGCATGCCTGGCATATGGCTATCATGACCATGCTCTTGAGCGAGTATGCCAATGAGAAGATAGACGTGCTAAAGACAGTAGGAATGCTTTTGATACACGACATAGTAGAGATTGACGCAGGAGACACATATGCCTATGATGAGGCAGGCAAGGCCACACAGCATGAGCGTGAGCAGAAGGCGGCGGAGCGTATATACGGACTCTTGCCAAAGGAACAGGGCGAGCTGCTTTTAGAGCTGTGGGAGGAATTTGAGGAGCAGCAGACACCGGAAGCCAGATTTGCCCGCACCATGGACAATATCCAGCCAATGCTCTTAAACGATGCATCGGACGGGCTTTCATGGCGTGAGCACAGTGTAAAGCTGTCGCAGATACTCGGCAGAAATAAGCGCACAGCACTTGGCTCAGAGAAAATCTGGGATTATGCGTTTAACAATATACTGAAAAAGCATGTTGAAAGAGGAAATATCATAGATGATGAGGGCGTCTTCTCTGCGGAAGCCGGTGCGTGTGCAAAAGCCAGCGAGCGTAATGGACGGTAATAATGATTTACTGAAAAATCCTTTGAAAATCACGTATAATTCTATTGTAGACAGTCGTCTTGTATGATATACTTTACTGGATTAAATCGGTGAACTATAAATGAAATGTAATTATTCAAGGCTGCTTAAATAGTTACCTGACAATTATATTGAGTTTCATCGAAATCCACAGAATAAAACACACGGAGGAATCAAAATGAATATTGTATGCTTAGACCTTGAGGGAGTATTGGTACCTGAAATCTGGATTGCATTTGCAAAGGAGACAGGAATTCCTGAGCTTGAGAAGACAACAAGAGATGAGCCTGATTATGATAAGCTCATGAACTATAGAATAAATATTTTAAAGGAGCACGGACTCGGATTAAAAGAAATTCAGGAGACAATCGCAAAGATAGATCCAATGCCTGGCGCAAAGGAGTTTTTGGATGAGCTTCGTTCAATCACACAGGTAATCATCATCAGTGATACATTTTCACAGTTTGCTGGCCCGCTCATGAAGAAGCTCGGCTGGCCAACAATCTTTTGTAACGAGCTTGAGGTTGCTGAAGATGGCGAGATTACAGGCTTTAGAATGAGATGTGAGCAGTCAAAGCTTACAACTGTAAAGGCACTGCAGTCTATCGGATATGATACCATCGCAAGCGGTGACAGCCACAACGATTTAGGCATGATACAGGCCAGCAAGGCAGGTTTCCTTTTCAGAAGCACAGATGCTATAAAGAAGGACTACCCTGAGCTTCCTGCATATGAGACATATGATGAGCTGCTTGCAGCGATTAAAGCAGCATTATGATTAAAGGGTCAAAAGGTATCATCGATGCATGCTTGCATGAAATTCGATGTATACCTTAGTGACCCGCACTACACCGAGAAAGTAGCAATTTGCTGCGGGGGACGACAAGTTAAATTACTCACTATATTCGTTTACAGAATCAAATCACTTGCTGATTTGATTCGTATGAAGCTGTGAATATGCCGACGAATATGCCTATCGCTACAGGCGATTTTAAATAGGCATATTCGGTTGCAGTTCGCATATGCGAACTGTAGCATTAGCGGATTTCGAGGTGTAGTCAGATTACGGGAATGCGTAGCATGTAGTAATCTGATTAATCATAAATGAGGGTCAAAAGCTATTTTGACCCTTTAATCATAAATATAGTTGATAAACAGCTTCCCACATGATATTTTGGAGTGGACACATCCACCTGTACATGTGGGAAGTTTCTATATATTTATGTCATGCAAAATCATATGAAAGAAGGTAGAGTGCAGATGTATACAGTAACACACATATATGAGGCTGATTTTGGCTGTGAGGAAAGAGCAGACGGCGCAAAAGCAAAATGCGTGGTTTATCTCGAGGACGAAAACGGCAGACAGCGTCATGTAGAGGTTGAGGATGAATGGCTTACGGCAAACGGGATAGAAGAAGGAAGCAGCTGGAAAGAAAATATCACAGATGAAGCCTGAATCATAAACTATGAGATTAATTATGTGATTAGAGTATGTGAATAAATTTTATGTAGATGCACATTGTGTATTGACAACAGTACAAAAGGTGCTATAATAAAATCAACATATGAACAATCATTCATATGTTCAATAAAAACGTACAGTAAAACAAATAATTCATGAAAATAAGGAGAACACCACTATGAAGAAGACTTACAAAATCGATGTAGACTGCGCTAACTGCGCCAACAAGATGGAGGATGCCGCAAAGAATACAGCAGGTGTAAAGGATGCTACAGTCAATTTCATGACACTCAAGATGAGCGTTGAGTTTGAAGAGGGACAGGATGCAAAGGCGGTTATGCAGGAGGTTCTTAAGAACTGTAAAAAGGTAGAGGATGATTGCGAGATTTTCTTATAAATTGCCGGGTGCAGGAATGAAAAATGATATTATTTCAAAGCCTGCGCTATAGTAAGGGTGATTATCAAGAGATTATAATGAATGGAGCTATGGCGTATGAATAAAAAGCAGAAAAAAGTACTTGCGCGTATCATAATCGCAGCGGTACTCATGATTATATTGCATTTCATACCGGTTAAGGGAATTATCAGGTTCCTGCTTTACATGGTGCCTTATCTGGTTATAGGATACGATATCCTGAAAAAAGCATTTAAGGGAATCAAAAACAAGCAGGTATTTGATGAAAACTTCCTGATGGCGGTTGCCACTGTAGGTGCAATAGCGGTTGCGCTCTATGAGAATGGTGATTATACAGAGGCTATAGCCGTTATGCTCTTCTACCAGATAGGAGAGCTGTTTCAGAGCTATGCAGTCGGAAAGAGCCGTAAGAATATCAGCGAGCTCATGGACATCAGACCCGACTATGCCAATATTGAGGTGGACGGAAAGCTCACTCAGGTTGATCCTGATGAGGTTGCTATCGGCTCAGTAATCGTGGTACAGCCCGGAGAAAAGGTTCCTATCGATGGTGTGATAGTTGAGGGCTCATCTACATTAAACACCAGTGCGCTTACAGGTGAGAGCGTGCCGAGGGATGCAAAATGCGGTGATGAGATAATCAGCGGATGCATCAATATGTCCGGTGTTTTAAAGATTAAAACGACCAAAGAGTTTGGCGAATCAACGGTTTCAAAGATACTTGACCTCGTTGAAAATTCAAGCTCAAAGAAATCAAAATCAGAAAACTTCATATCAAAATTTGCCAAGTATTACACTCCGGCAGTCTGCTACAGTGCACTTGCACTTGCGATACTGCCACCGATTGTCAGAATACTTTTCATGTCAGCCGCACCACAGTGGGGCATATGGATATACAGGGCACTTACCTTCCTTGTAATAAGCTGTCCGTGCGCGCTGGTCATCAGTATTCCGCTCAGTTTTTTTGCAGGAATCGGAGGCGCCAGCCGCGAGGGTGTTCTTGTAAAGGGCTCAAACTATCTTGAGACCTTATCACAGACCAGATACGTTGTATTTGACAAGACCGGCACCATGACAGAGGGCGTTTTCGAGGTGGCAGGAGTCTACGACAATACGCTCGATAGAGAAAAGGTGCTCGAGTACGCAGCACTTGCAGAGAGCAGCTCATCGCATCCAATCAGCAGGAGCTTACAGAAGGCATATGGAAAGGAAATCGACAGAACCCGCGTGACAGACGTTGAGGAAATCAGCGGCCACGGAATCACCGCAAAGGTAGATGGCGTATCTGTAGCGGCAGGAAACTACAAGCTTATGAAAAAGCTGGGCTTAAGCTACAGTGAAACTGACAAGGTCGGCACCATAGTCCATATCGCAATAGACGGCAGCTATGAGGGCTATATCCTTATTTCAGATAAGATAAAACCAACCTCAGCGGCAGCAATAAAGGCATTGAAAAAAGCCGGAATAAAAGGTACAATAATGCTTACAGGTGATTCAAGGACAGTAGCCGACTCAGTAGCGGCAGAGCTGGGAATCGATGAAGTCTACAGTGAGCTTTTACCGGGTGATAAAGTAGCAAAGGTAGAAGAACTGCTCGCAAGAAAGGGCAGTAAAGAAAAGCTTGCCTTCGTTGGAGACGGAATCAACGATGCACCGGTGCTCTCAAGAGCAGATATCGGAATTGCAATGGGCGCCATGGGCTCAGATGCAGCAATCGAAGCCGCAGATATCGTCCTCATGGATGATGACCCGCTAAAGATAGCAAAAGCAATAAAAATATCGCGCAAATGCCTGCGAATAGTATATGAAAACACATACTTCGCAATAGGCATCAAGCTGATCTGCCTCGTGCTCGGAGCAGTCGGAATAGCCAATATGTGGCTCGCAATATTTGCAGACGTAGGAGTAATGGTGATAGCAGTGCTAAATGCAATCCGCGCATTATTCGTACACAAGCTCTAAAAAGGTAGAGCTCAAAGAGCAGATATCAAAGAGCAGATATCAAAATGCCATAAAACTACTATATAAAAAATACCAGACAGAATGCATCCAAGAGGTGCACTCTGTCTTTCGCGTATAAAAAAGTTATTGTGTAACTGCGAAGGCACATGCAATTTATGCGGAGCACCCGCCCCATAGCCAATAAAGTAAAAATAACGCAGAAAGGACACCACCATGAGCGAAAACATAAATGAACAGATAGAATGTTGCGACTGCAACGAAATCCACGAAGACCTTCTGAAAATAGTAAATGATACGATGCCTGAGGAAACCGAGCTCTACGACCTTGCAGAGCTTTTTAAGGTGTTTGGCGACTCCACACGGATCAGAATCCTCTTTGTGTTGTTTGAAGCGGAGGTATGCGTCTGCGACCTTGCAAAGGTGCTCAACATGACACAGTCCGCCATATCACACCAGCTTAGGATATTAAAGGCAAACAAGCTCGTAAACAGCAGACGTGAGGGCAAATCAGTGTTTTATTCACTTGCCGACGGACATGTGCGCACAATCATTGCGCAGGGACGTGAGCATATCGAGGAATAATACAGGGAGGAATATACGTGACAGAATTAGAAGAATACTATAACAAATTCAACGAGGAAAAGCGCCTGAACAGCCGCCACGGCAGGGTAGAGTTTATCACCTCCATGAAGTATATACACGATTGTCTTGGCAGCTTGATGAATGAGAAGCAGCTTGATCTTCGCTCACAGATTAAAATCCTGGATGTTGGTGCGGGAACAGGCAGATATTCAGTGCCTCTTGCCGAGGAAGGCTATGATGTGACGGCACTCGAGTTAGTTAAGCATAACCTCGGCAGACTGAAGCAAAAGAGCGATAAAGTAAAGGCATACCAGGGCAATGCCACAAAGCTTAAAAAGTTTGGAAACGATGAATTTGACCTCACACTCGTATTCGGACCTATGTATCATCTGAAGTCGGCAGAGGAAAAGCTTGCCGCATTGAATGAGGCAAAAAGGGTGACAAAACCGGGTGGTTACATACTTGTAGCATACATTATGAATGAGTACAGCGTGATAACCTATGCCATAAAGGAGAAGCATATAAAAGAGGGCATAGAGGGTGGAATGCTAGATGAGAGCTTCCATTGTACAGAAAAAGCTAATGATTTGTACAGTTTTGTCCGATTAGAAGATATAGAGGCATTAAATGCACAGGCAGCCCTTACACGCGAAAAGATAATAGCAGCCGATGGCGCAGCAAATTATATCAGGCCATTTTTGAATGCTCTTGACGAGGAAGAGTTTGATATGTTTGTACAGTATCATCTTTCAACATGTGAGAGAGCAGACCTTATGGGAGCAAGTGCGCACACGGTTGATATTCTAAGGGTGTGAGGAATATGAGGAGAAATTATGAAAAACAAAGGATTAAAAATTCTATTATCTGTGCTTTTGGTTTTATGCATCATTATGGCGGGAGCACTCATAGGAAAAGAATATATTGGAGATAATATAAAGGAAGCCTCTAACCGGAATGGCGTTGATGTAGTTAGAGACACATCGGATGCCGGAAAAGCAGAGGATAACGCAGTTGACAGTACGGCAGAAGGCACAGCGAATACACAGTCTGATGCAGCCAAAGCTGAGGCAACAGAAGCGGATACACAGCAGCCACAGATGTCAACCATAGTGATTACGGCTACAGGAGATTGTACACTCGGTAACAATCAGGAGCAAAGCTATGACGGCAGCTTTAATTCTTATTATGACTCAAAGGGACAGGACTACTTTTTTGGCGGTGTGAGAGATATTTTTGAGGCTGACGATATGACACTCATCAACCTGGAGTGTGTGCTATCGGATGCGACGGAGCGCGTAGAAAAGCGCTGGAACCTTAAGGGAAAGCCTAGCTACATCGGAATTATGACGGGCAGCTCCATCGAGGCCTGCAGTCTTGGAAACAATCACACATACGACTATGGACAGCAGGGACTTGACGATACGAGAAATGTGCTCGACAATGCCGGGATAGTGTATGGCTTCAATGATCATACCGGTATTTATGAGACTGCTGATGGGACTAGGATTGGAATAGTGTCGGTCAGCCTTTTGTCACAAAACGGCGACCGCGAGGCATATATCCAAAACGGTATAGCGCAGCTTCGTGAACAGGGAGCGGCGATAGTTATTGCATGCTGTCACTGGGGCATAGAGGGTGACCATTACCCTAATGACTATCAGCAGGCGGCAGCACATCGTATCATCGACTGGGGAGCAGACCTGGTAGTCGGAAACCACCCTCATGTGCTGCAGGGGATGGAGGTCTATAACGGCAAAATGATATGCTACAGTCTTGGAAATTTCTGCTTCGGAGGCAATAAAAATCCGGCAGACAAGAACACGGCGATTTATCAGCAGGCATTTACTCTGATAAATGGTGAATTGCAGCCGGGCATAGATGCGCGGATTATTCCATGCACCTTAAGCAGCGTAAGCTCATACAATGATTTCAGGCCGACAGTGGCTTCGGGCGAAAAAGCTCAGGAGATATGCAATTTAATGAACACATATTCACAAAATTGTAGTAATATAGAGATTGATGAGCTTGGAAATCTGCATGTAAATTAATAGCAGATTTTGTAACTGTGAAGGTATTGAACAGTTACGATTTTTTAACGAATTAAGATAAAAAGCAGTCATGCAACAAATGGCATGTACCATCATACAAATATAGTAAGGGAGCAAAGAGCAATATGTATATGTGGAGAGAGCGCAGTAAAGAAGAAAAGCATGAGGATGTAGTAAATACAGGCCTGCTGCCACTTGATGTGGTAGAGGGATTTAAGATACGTCCGGGCTTTTTCAGAATGTACGGAGCGTGCGTGGCATCGAACGGAGTGAGCTTTACCATCAATTCCCATGGGGCAACGAGGTGTACTCTTTTATTGTTCAAGCCACAGGCACCAAAGCCGTATGCGAGGATTCCGTTTCCTGATTCATATAGGATAGGAGATACCTACTCCATGCTTGTTTATGATATAAAGCCGGATGAATTTGAGTATGCATTTTCTTTTGATGGGCCTTATGAGCCGGCAAAGGGACTTCTGTTTAACGAGGAAAATGTCCTTTTAGACCCATATTCCAGAGCGGTCACTGGACAGCGAAAATGGGGAGAAAAGCCTGAGGGAGGCAAGGATTTTGAGTACAGAGCCAGAGTTGTAAAAAGCAGCTTTGACTGGGGCAACATAAAGCAGCTTGAGCAGCCGTTTGAGGACCTTGTGATTTATGAGATACATGTGAGGGGCTATACAAAGGATAAGTCCTCTGGAGTCAGCGCACCGGGCACATTTGCCGGATTGAAGGATAAGATTCCGTATCTTAAGGACCTTGGAATAAATGCAGTGGAGCTCATGCCGATTTTTGAGTTTGATGAGATGGAGAGCGCGAGAGTGGTCGATGGTGTGCAGCTTTACAATTACTGGGGCTACAACACAGTATCATTTTTTGCACCGAATACCAGCTATGCCTTCAACGAGGAGCACAACCACGAGGGAGACGAGCTGAAATCGCTGATAAAGGCTTTAAAGGAAAATGGCATAGAGGTCATTCTTGATGTGGTGTTCAACCATACCGCTGAGGGAAATGAGATGGGACCGTGCTTCTCCTTCAAGGGAATAGACAATAACGTGTACTATATGCTTACACCGGATGCACACTACTACAATTTCAGTGGCTGTGGAAACGTTATGAACTGTAATCATCCTGTTGTGCGCAACTTTATCATAGACTGTCTGAGACACTGGGCCATTGAGTACAGAGTGGATGGCTTCAGATTTGACCTGGCTTCCATTCTCGGAAGAGACCAAAACGGTGCACCTATGGCCAATCCGCCGATTCTTGAGTCGCTGGCATTCGACCCGGTACTTGGCAAGATGAAGCTCATCGCAGAGGCCTGGGATGCAGGCGGACTGTATCAGGTGGGAAGCTTCCCGTCATGGAACAGATGGGCTGAATGGAACGGCAGATACAGGGATGACATGAGAAGCTTTTTAAAGGGCGATGACGGTATGGCGGGAAATGCCATCACACGTATCACCGGCTCACGCGACCTTTACAGCCCGGAGAGCAGAGGACACAAGGCATCAGTCAATTTCCTGACTTGTCATGATGGCTTTACACTGTATGATTTTTACTCATACAATGAAAAGCACAATGAGAAAAACGGCTGGAATAACACAGACGGAGACAACAACGGACATAGTTGGAACTGTGGCGCAGAGGGCGAGACAGACGACCCGAATGTAAACGGACTTAGAAGGCGCCTTATAAAGAATGCATTTGCAGCACTTTTGTGCAGCCGTGGCCCGGCGATGTTTTTTGCGGGCGATGAGTTCTGCAACACCCAGTTTGGAAACAACAATGCGTATTGTCAGGACAATATCATTTCATGGCTCGACTGGGGCAGGCTTGAGGAATTCAAGGAAATCCATGATTTCGTGCGTCATATGATTCAGTTCAGGAAAGAGCATCCTATACTCAGAAAGATGACAAAGCCTTCATCCTGCCAGTTTCCGGAAATCAGTGTGCACAACGGTACACCGTTCAATGCCTCAACGGATTACAAGACAAAGCTTATCGGCATCATGTATGCCGGAAGAAATGAGGAGGACACGGAGGATGATATTGTATTCTATTGCATGAATGCATATTGGGAGCCGCTTGTGATGCAGCTTCCGGTGCTTCCGAACGGAAAACACTGGCATGTGGACACCAACACCAATGCAGAGTATTTTGACGGAGAGGACTTCACGGAAAAGACAGAGCTTTTGGGTGTCAACACCATAAGAGTTCCTGCGAGAACCACGATAATACTTGTGGCAGAGTAACAATAAAATCTGTTGCCTGCATGCAATTCGATGTATACCTTAGTGACCCGTACTACACCGATTAATCATAAATGAGGGGCAAAATAGCTTTTGACCCTCATATCATATATATTGTAAAAAACAACCCGGCACACATTGTGATATGTGCACCGGGCTGTTTTTCGTTACAGTTTTGGCTTAGACTGTAACATTTCCCCCTTTCATTTTTCAATATATTTTATGTGACATTTGCATCAGCAGCCGGTGATGGTTGTGAAGTGATACCGGAAGGCCTTGTATGTATATATCACATAATCAGTTGTGAGTTGGACAAATTTCGTCTGTGAATCCAAGAAAATAATTGGGTGTGACACCAAAAATTGTACTTAGATGGCAAATGACAAAAATGTCAGGCACTCTACGGCCTGTCCTGTAGCCTGAAATAGTTGATTCTGCACAGCACATGATTTCAGAAAGAGCAATGTTGGTCAAGTTGTTGAGCCTCATCAGATAATCAAGCCTGTCAGGCACAGTTGTACTAATGGTTGATAGTTGCTTTTCTTGTAAAAAGACATTAATTTTATTCATAAACAAATTGTAACACAATAATCATAAAAAGCAACAAATATCTGAAAAAATACGAAAAAAATAGAAAACTTAAAATTACAATTTTAAATCCAGCCACCATCAAAAGTGATTATCTGTCCGGTCAGGTAATCAGGTGCAGTGATGACGGAGTAAGCCATATCTGCGACCTCACAGGCTGTGGCAAAGCGTCCGGCAGGGATTTCATCGGCCAGCTCAGCGCGTTCTGTCTCATCAAAGCATCGGTTCATATCGGTATCTATTACACCGCAGGCTATGGCATTTACCGGAATATGCGATGGCGCAAGCTCCTTGCCGAGTGCCTTGGTAAATGCATTTATACCGCCCTTGCAGGCTGAGTATGCCACCTCGCAGGATGCTCCGACATTGCCCCAGACAGAGGAAATCTGTAGTATACGGCCACATTTATCGGCAACCATATAAGGGATGACGAGCTTTGTGAAGTTGAAAACACCGGTCAGATTTATCGCCACGATATTGTTCCATTCCTCCGGTGTCATGTCGCTCAGCAGCCCGATATGCGATATACCGGCATTGTTAATTAGCACATCTATATGGCCAAAATGGGAAATGGTATTCGCAACCATATCCTTGGCAAAGAAAAAGTCTCCTACATTTCCGGTGTAGCATAGCACCTCAATTCCGTATGCACAGTGAAGCTCATCAGCCAGAGCCTTTAGCCTGTCAGATGAATTGCGGCAGCAAAGTGAGAGGTTATAGCCACAGGAAGCCAGCTTTTTGGCAATGGCGGCACCGATACCGCGTGAAGCTCCGGTTATTATAGCTGTTTTATTTATGTGATTTATGTGATTGGTGTGATTTGTCTGATTTATGTGATTTATGTGATTTGTGTTATTTGTCTGATTTGTCATGATATTCTCCTGATAATTATATACCGTGGTGCTAAGCCGGTCGCTGCGCTGCCGGGCCGGCTTCATAGTATAAAAAATAATTACGTGATTAAATTACAGTTTAGTCATGGGTATGATACCTTGCTGTGAGGCTGGGCACAATATTGTAAATTTTTATCTTATACAGCATAAATCATACCATAAATATATATTATGGGGTAGACAAAATTTATACATTGTGATATTATTTAATAGTTGCAAAACGAATTGCAGACGGCGTGTGGCTCAGTTTGGTAGAGCGCTACGTTCGGGACGTAGAGGTCGCAAGTTCGAATCTTGTCACGCCGATTTATTTATGGATGTAACTGAATAGTTATCGACTGTATTATTTTGGAGCACGCGCATAGCGTGTTTTTTTTTTGTTACTGTTCAGTGTGAATAATTTCTCAAAACCGAGAAATGCTGCTGAGTTTATTTCATTCATAGAAAGCATTAATGCATAGTTTATTTTATTCATACAAGATAATAATGCATAGGCAAAATAAAATATTTAAATAGTTACAATATGGATTAAAATCCGACGCTTTTAAACAGCGTCGGATTTTTTAAGTTCATTTAAGGTAGCCATGTTAGTATGTCACCATCAAAACGAAGGGAGACATAAAGTATGGCAGACCAAATGATTTTCAAGAGATTTGAAATTAAATATATGATAGATGAAGCAGTTTTCGAAAAGCTGATGGAAGTGATGGATGGATATATGATAGCAGATGAGCACGGACGAAGCACAGTCTGCAGCCTATATTATGAAACACCAAAGCATCTTCTTATACGCAGATCATTGGAACATCCGGTATATAAGGAAAAGCTAAGGCTTAGAAGCTACGGAGTGGCAAAGCCATCAGACACGGTGTTTGTGGAGTTGAAAAAGAAATTCTGCTCTGTTGTATACAAGCGAAGAATTGCGATGACGCACGATAAAGCAATTTCATATCTGGCGGGAAAGGAGCAGATAGCTGACTCACAGATTGCAAACGAGATAAATTATGCACTCAAAATATATGAAAACATTGCACCGGCAGTGCTTTTATCATATGAAAGAGAAGCATTTTATGCGAGAAACAATCACGAGTTCAGAGTGACCTTTGACAGAAATATTCTTTGGAGAGACTATGACCTGTCACTTGATAAGGGCATCTTCGGCACACCGATACTTGAAGACCAAAAGGTGCTGATGGAGGTAAAGACAGATGGAGCCATACCGGGCTGGATGGTTGATTTTCTCACGGCCAATAAGCTTTACAAGACATCATTTTCAAAATACGGTACAGCATACCGGGCGATATGTGACCGTGTGAATAATAGAAGCGTTAAGCCGGCGTATGGCTGCGATGAGCTATATGGTGATGAGTCTGCATTAGTGGCAGGAAGTGATGTATACGGTGATGAGCCTATAGCAGTGGCAGGAAGTGAGATATACAGTGATGGGCGTATAGCTGTGGCTGGGAATTAAAGTAGAAATTTCAAAATAGAGATAAAAAACCAGAGATTAGAAATTATAAAAGAAAAATTATAAGAGAAAAATATAAGAGCAAAAATATAAGAGTAAAAATATAAAAGTAATATTATAAAAGAAGTATTCGAAAATAGATATGACGGAGGATTACATATGCTTAGCAACATTTTTACAGGATTATTTGATACAACAGCTACAACGGTCATTTCGGTGTCGGATTTCATAATTTGTATAGTGGTTGCACTGATAATCGGAGCCTTTATTACGTGGGTTTACACATACAAAAGCCGCTATACAGCTAGCTTTGCGATAACACTTGCGATGCTTCCTGCAGTGGTGTGCATAGTCATCATGATGGTAAACGGCAATGTCGGTGCAGGAGTAGCTGTAGCGGGAGCCTTTTCACTGGTGCGTTTCCGCTCGGTACCGGGAACGGCAAAGGAGATAGGTACAATTTTCCTTGCCATGGCAGCAGGACTTATCGCAGGAATGGGCTATCTGGCATTTGCAGTGCTTTTTGCATTAATCATGGGCATGGTGATGCTCGTACTCAATATATCAGGCTTTGGTACACACAAAAGAGCTACATGTGACAGAACACTTAGGATTACAATTCCGGAGGATTTAAATTACGGCTCGGCCTTTGATGATTTATTTGAGAAATATCTCATAGGCTGTGAGATTGTTTCTGTAAAGACAACAAATATGGGAAGCCTTTACAAGCTTACCTATCACATAACACTTAAGGATTTGGCAATGGAAAAGAGCTTTATAGATGAGCTTCGCTGCCGAAATGGCAACCTTGAAATCGCAATTATGCAACAGGAGGTAAATACGAATGAGCTATAGAAAAATTACAAAATATTTTCAAAATATCAAGCTATACGGGATAATCGGTGCAGCAGTAATAATGACAATGTCCGTAACTGCCTGCTCGACAGTCAAAAATTCAGGTACAGAGATATCAGCTGCCCAGACCTCTGCAGGTTTAGCGGATGGAGACACGGTCAATGGAATTTATTCATATGATGATATGTTTACGGAGAGAGATCTTGATGTGGGCTATGATGAGAGCAACGCAGTAAAAATCAACCTGGCAGATGATTCGACCACAGTAACCGTAGGGGATGATACAGAGACCGATGCGTCAAAAGCAGACGAAACAAAGGCAGATGATTCAGAAACAGATGAAACAAAAGCAGACGAGTCAGAAACAAATGAGACTGAAAATGCTGCAAGTGGTGTGTATATATCCGGAAATATCATCACTATAACTAAGGAGGGGACATATGTGCTTTCCGGAGCCTTGTCAGAGGGACAGATTGTCGTAGATGCAGATTCAGCCAAGGTACAGCTTGTGCTTGACAATGCTGACATAACATGCGCATCGAGCGCAGCAATATATGTAAAGAATGCAGATAAGGCATTTATTACATTGGCAGAGGGCTCAGAGAACATTCTTATGAACACGGCTGAGTATGAGGCAATTGATGACAACAATATAGATGCTGTGATTTTTTCAAAGGATGACCTGACACTGAATGGCAAGGGGACACTTACCATAAATTCAGAGTACGGGCACGGAATTGTATCAAAGGATGATTTGAAGCTTGTAGGCGGCACCTATAATATCACAGCAAAAAACCACGCACTTTCCGGAAAAGACAGCGTGCGAATTGCAGACGGTACATACAATCTGACTTCCGGCAAGGATGGAATTCACTCAGAAAACGCGGATGATGATGAAAAAGGCTTTGTATACATAGCATCCGGTGATTTTACAATTGAGAGTACAGGTGACGGCATAGATGCATCATATGTGGTACAAATTGATGATGGAGACTTTGATATAACTGCAGGCGGTGGCGCTGAAAATGCCACAAAAACAAACAATGACATGCCGGGCGGTGGCACGGGTGGCAATATGGGAGGTGGCGCACCGGGTGGAGCTGCACAAGATGGAGAAGCGCCAAGTGGAGATAAACCGAGCGGAGATGGTTCTGACAAAAGTGTTTCTGGCAGTGCTTCAGGTAAACAGACCGGGCAGACACCGCCGGATAGACCGGACGGTGACAGCTTTGATGGAAGCCGGTCTGATGAAAAAGCTTCGGACAATACAGGAGGTCAGACTGCACAGACATCACCGGATAAGCCTGGTACAGACACATCGGATGGGCAGAAGTCTGATAAGAATTCACAAAGTAAGGATATTGCAGACAACACAACTGCTTCAAGCGCATCGTCAGATACCGGTTCAGAGTCTTCATCATCTACATCGCCAGATGCTGACTCAGAAAATAATTCATCTACATCATCAGATGCTGACTCAACAAGTACCAAGGGAATCAAGTCAGATGGCGCTCTCTATGTAAATGGAGGTACCTTTACCATAAACTCTGCAGATGATTCATTCCACAGCAACTCTGATGCCACAATAAATGACGGAACCTATACCATCAGCTCAGGTGATGATGGTATACACGCAGACAGTGCACTGCTTGTCAATGGTGGAACTATTACAGTCACAGAGAGCTATGAGGGCTTAGAGGGGCTCAATATCACAATAAATGATGGTAAAATAGATATCACTGCAAGTGACGACGGCATGAATGCAGCTGGCGGAAATGATGCGAGCGGTTTTGGCGGCAGGGGAGGAGATGGCTTCAAGGGTATGCAGACACCGGATTCAGCACGGAAATCGAATGACACATCAGACAATACGCAAAAGTCGGATAACACATCAGTTGCATCACAGGATACAGACGCTGCATCAGATGATGAAATGTGGATGGTCATCAACGGTGGCTACGTACACGTGCTGGCAGGTGGCGATGGTCTTGACTCAAACGGAGACCTGACTATAAACGGTGGAGAAGTTTATGTGGACGGTCCATCAGACAACGGAAACAGTGCCATAGACTATGGAGAGAAATCATCCTTTAATATCAATGGAGGAACTGTTGTCGCGGTTGGAAGCAGCGGTATGGCAGAGGATGTAAGCAGCGATTCAAAGCAGCAGGTAGCCTTTGTAAAGCTTGATTCACAGGCCGATGCCGGTGATGTAATCTTAAAGGATGCTGACGGAAATGAGATTATTTCATACACAGTCCAGAAAAAATATGACTGTGTGATAATCAGTACAGCAGATTTGAAGGCAGGTCAGACCTATACACTTTCAGCATCAGGAAACGAATCGGAGGTATCTCTTTAATCATAAATGAGGGGCAAAATACCTTTTGACCCTCATATCATTATATACTATGACGCATAGCCTGACAGTGTGATGTCAGGCTGGCGTCAAAACAGTAATTCGGTTATGGCTGTAAAGTGCGTCAAAATGAGGTAGAATACGAGCCGGATTTACTGTTGTAACAATAAAACATAAATAATATGATATAATGAGTGAAAGTGACAAGAAGGCAGTTATACATTCGACGTATACATTTGACGAACAACAAATGTTGACTATTAAGCATAGCTTCATAATACCATATAAAATAATTGTTCAGAATCTATGTAGATATGGAAAAAACGTATGACTGATTAGAATAATTGTATAAACCTGAAAGTGAGAAGGAGGCCATCATGAGACTATTACTGGCAGAGGATGAAGAGGACTTAAGCCGTGCACTTGTAGCGGTGTTAAAACACAACAACTATTCAGTTGATGCCGTCTATGACGGAGCAGAGGCACTCGACTATATAGAAAGCTCAGATAACTATGACGGAGTAATACTGGATATCATGATGCCTAAAATGGATGGAATTACGGTACTCAAAACTATCAGAAGCCATGGGAATTCTGTTCCCGTGTTGATGCTCACTGCAAAAGCAGAGATAGATGATCGCGTGGAAGGACTCGATAGTGGCGCTGATGACTATCTGACGAAGCCATTCTCCATGAAGGAACTTATGGCACGAATCCGCGCTATGACAAGACGCAAGGCTGACACAACAGACTCAGTGCTGACATTTGGCGATATTACTCTGGACAGATCAACCTATATACTTACCGGGCCTGCAAGCATTAATAATACATGCAGCATTGAAAACAGTGGCTTGCATACAGACACTAATAATATGGACAATGGTAATCAGAATAGTAAAATCAAGGAAAATAATACTGTAGATGGACAGGTATCAGAAAATCAAAGTGTAGGAACTCAAAGTGTAGAAAATCAAAGTGTAGGAACTCAAAGTGTAGGAACTCAAAGTGCAGGAAATCAAATTAACGGAATCAGACTTGCAAACAAGGAATACCAGATGCTTGAGATGCTTATGACAAATCCGGGACAGATTATATCTGCTGACCAGTTTATGGACAGAATATGGGGATACGATTCAGAAGCAGAACAGAATGTAGTTTGGGTTTACATATCCTATTTGCGCAAAAAGCTTGCATCAGTGGGCTCAGCAGCCCAGATAAAGGCAACCCGAGGAGTCGGATATTCTATAATTTATTGATTATTCGCACATCAGTGTAAAAGCGATAAGATCCAATTATTATATTCTGCTAGAAAAGTTCACATACGGCAGGGGGACCTATGAATCTGAACAGTAGCTATTTTTGCATTTTTCTGAAAAATCATCTTTTTTACCTTTTTATTTAGAAAATGCTGGATTTTTAAATTAACATAATGTACAATAGCCATAGGTTGATAGCATAGCAGGCAGGTCTTGGGTAGCTGTAATCCCTAAAACTTCTAAAACAGCACCCAAAATTCAGCCCAAACAGCACCCAAACCCCAGCCAAAAATCCGGAAAAGAGCGGAAAAAAGTAGCTGAAACCGCAGAAATTCCCAAAACAGCACCCCAAACTCAGCCAAAAATCCGGAAAAATCTCCAAAAAAGTAGCTGAAACTGCAGAAATCTCTAAAACAGCTCCAAACTATAGTCGGTTTCTATATTTATATTGTGCTATCAAACAAATGGAGACCATAATCTCCACTTTTGAAGATAAATGACATTTTTCATTTATCATATTCCCCACAAAAACAATTGAATTACTGTTAGAATCACATACATGGCATCACATGATGCAAAGAGTTAGGAGGAAAATAAAATAAGTTCAATAGATAATAGAATCCAATGGTTGGAAGGTGAGATATTAGAGATTCAGGAAAGACTGGAGACAATCACTGAGGAAGGAACAATTTATCCTACACAAAAAGACGGAAATGTTAAATGGTATGTTTGGAAAAATGGCAGAAGAGAGTATTTATCAAAGAAAAATGATAAAGAAATCAGAAATCTTGTCAATAAAAAATATCTGGAGCTTTATCTGAAGGACACAATAAATGAACTAAGACTACTCGAGACAAACAGGAAGGCCCGGAAAAAATATAAAACCGATTATGCCCAGAAAATGTTGAAGCAAAAACATTATAGCAGTATACTTTTAGCAGTTGATAAGAAGGAAAATGAAGAGACAGATGAAAAGAAACAGGCTCCTAACCCCGAAGCTCTCAAGTTTTATACTAAAATGGGAATTATAGTGCGGTCAAAATCAGAAGTAATTATTGCGACATCCTTGTATGATAATAATATCAAGTTTGAGTATGAAAAACCGATTAAAATATCAGATGTTATTTATTATCCCGATTTTACGGTTGAGAAGAAAAATGGCGACGTAATTTTGTGGGAGCATCTTGGATTGATAGACAATCCTGATTATCGAAATAAAGCTTATCGAAAGATATTGAAATATAACGAAAATGGATATTATCAGGGAAAAAATCTTATATTGACATATGAAACAGCGGAAAGTCCATTGGACCCAATGGATGTAGAACATGAAATAGAAAAAATGTGCAGGTGATAAAATGCTCAAAAAATTACGAAGAAAATTTATAGCCATAGCAATGTTATCAGTTTCAATTGTTCTCATTGCAATTGTAGGCACGATAAACATTGCAAATTATATAAGTACGAATGAAGCATTGGATGCGCGCCTTAAGCTGATTGCCGGAAACGGAGGAACATTCCCGGATCTTTTAGAGCAGAAGAACATGGGAGTGGGAAGCAATAAAAAAAATGATGAAAACACAAACACCGGCACAGAAAGCACAAACACCGGAACAGAAAACGCAAACACATTCGGCAATACAGCAGATGAAAGTACAAATAAAAGGACTCCCACGCTCAAGGAGCCACCATCCGGCAGAACGGATGTACAGCCACCGGAGGATATGAATCAGGCTGACTTAAATGAGAACGACATAAATGAGAATGACCTAAAACGCCATGGCATCTCGCCGGAGAGTCAGTTTGATACCAGATACTTCACTGTCACAATAAACAGCAAGGGCGATGTGGAAAATATTGATACAAGTAAAATAGCATCTGTTTCGTCAGAGAATGCAGCACAATACGCGAAAAAGCTTTGGAAATCAGGCAAAAAGGGTGATGGCAAAAATGGATTCTCAGAAAGTTTTAAATACATGACAGTAGGTGAGGGTGGCTCTACAATGTATATTTTTCTGAGTTGTCAGCGAGAGCTTTCAACAATAAGAACATATGTATTAGCCAGTATTGGAATCAGTGTGTTCGGACTTGCAGTTGTATTTGTTATGATATACTTCTTCTCGGGAAAAATACTAAAGCCTGTATCGGAAAGCTATGAAAAGCAGAAGCGGTTCATAACTGATGCCAGCCATGAAATAAAAACTCCACTTACCATAATAGATGCAAATACAGAGGTCATTGAGATGATGGAGGGAGAGAATGAATGGACAAATAGCACCAGAAAACAGGTGGCACGCTTGACCTCGCTCACGGAAAAGCTTGTATTTTTGTCGAGAATGGATGAGGAAGCAACAAAGCTTGAGATGCTGGAATTTTCATTATCTGACGCAATACTTGATGCTGCAGAACCGTTTAAAGCGATAGCCCGGACAAAAGGGAAAAAGCTCACAATAGATGTGATAGATGGAATACTGTATACAGGAGATGAGAAGACTATCAGACAGCTTGTATCAATTTTGCTTGATAATGCAATGAAGTATTCAGGATGCAGCAGCGTAAGCTTCGAAAAGGGTAATATCAATAAAAAGAATCTTAATAAAACCAGCCAAACACAAAACGATTGTGTTACCACCACCGGAGATACGGCACCGGAAATAGAACTGACGATGAGACCATCCGGTAAAACCCGAATAATTACAGTGTGGAACACTGTAGACGAGACTGCAAACATAAAAAAAGGCAGACAGGACATGCTATTTGAGCGCTTCTACCGCACTGATACTTCACACAACTCAAAAACAGGAGGCTTTGGAATAGGTTTATCAGCAGCCTATGCTATAGTAAAGGCACACAAAGGAAAAATAACTGCAGAAAGTAAAGATGGCAGGTCTATTAAATTTACAATCGTATTGTAAATTAAAAATATTTTTTTACATGCATTTTACACACTAATGATTTTGCATTTTACATTTCCCCATTACTATATCAGTTGTAACAAACAAAGAAATAAATTCAAGAAAGTAATGAAAGAGGAAATTAAAATGAAAAATCGTATGAAAAAACTTTTAGTTTTAGCAACTGCTGCAACAATGATGACAGCAGCATTTACAGGATGTGGCTCAAGCTCAGACGGAGCAGACAACAATGCAGATACAAGCGCAGATGAAGGTACATCAAATGAGAACTTAAGCGGTTCACTTTCACTTGCAGGAAGTACTTCAATGGAGAAGCTTTGTGAGGCGCTCAAGGAGTCATTCATGGAGAAAAACCCTGGAGTAACAGTAACAGTAGAGTATACAGGCTCTGGTTCAGGAATCGAGTCAGTATCAGCAGGAAGCGTAGATATCGGAGATTCTTCAAGAGCACTTACAGATGATGAGAAAGCAAACGGCGTTGAGGAAAACATCGTAGCAATCGACGGAATCGCGGTAATCACAGACAAGGACAACTCAGTAACAGAGCTTACATCAGATGACTTAAAGAAAATCTACACAGGTGAGATTTCAAACTGGAAAGACCTTGGTGGAAAAGATGAGGCAATCGTAGCAATCGGCCGTGAGGCAGCTTCTGGTACAAGAGGAGCCTTCGAGGAGCTTCTTGATGTAAAGGATCAGTGCAAATATGCACAGGAGCTTGACTCAACAGGAGCAGTTCTTGCAAAGGTAGGCTCAACACCGGGAGCAATCGGATATGTTTCACTTGACGTGCTTGATGATACGGTAACAGCAATGAAAATTGACGGAGTAGAGGCAACAGAGGAAAACATTGTAGCAGGCAAATATCTCCTTTCTCGTCCATTCGTAATGGCTACAAAGGGCAAGATTGACGAGCAGAACGATATTGTTAAAGCTTGGTTTGACTATGTAAATTCAGATGAGGGGCAGGCAGTTATCAAGAAGGTGGGTCTTATCCTCCCACAGTAGAAATATCGGTCATAGTAATAATACAAAATACATACATCGATACGAGACATCGCTAGTAAGTATAAAAAATAATACAGAATACATACATCGATGCGAGACATCGCTAGTAAGTATAAGTATAAAAATAATACAAAATATAGACATCGATATTAGACATCAGTATTAATACATATCGATAAGATACATGGTTTCCTCAGGAAATGGCAGGTTTCCTGGGGAACTTTTTGAAACAAGGAGTATCAAATGAAACATAAATCCATAGTAGAGAATGTTGCCAAAATAATATTCACGGTATGTGCGGTTGTGGCAATATTCGCAGTATTATCAATAACAATTTATATGTTCCTTAAAGGCGCACCGGCATTTTTCAAGGTCGGAGTGTTAAACCTCTTATTCGGAACAAAATGGGCGCCGACAGCGGCAGACCCAAGCTACGGAATATTGTACATAATCCTCACATCCATCATAGGAACAGCAGTATCTATACTCATAGGAGTACCGATTGCTCTTCTTACGGCAGTATTTCTCACTGAGGTGTCAAACAAAAAGCTCTCAGCGGTAGTGCAGCCGGCAGTAGAGCTGCTTGCAGCCATTCCATCAGTAATCTATGGACTTTTAGGACTTATGATACTTAATCCGGTATTATACAAGCTGGAGAAACATATTTTTGCAAACTCAGCAACACATCAGTTTACCGGCGGATCAAATCTGCTTGCAGCAATCATAGTGCTTGCAATCATGATTCTTCCTACGGTAATCAACATGAGCGTATCATCAATACAGGCAGTACCGCAGCAGATGAGAGCGGCATCACTTGCTCTTGGAGCAACAAAGATACAGACAATATTTAAAGTGACGGTTCCAGCAGCAAAGTCAGGAATCATGACAGGAATTGTGCTCGGAATAGGTCGTGCGCTCGGAGAAGCGATGGCTATCAACATGGTAGCCGGTGGAACGGTAAGCTTTCCACTTCCGTTCAACTCAGTGCGTTTCCTTACCACACAGCTCGTCAGCGAGATGGGATACGCCAGTGGACTCCACAGACAGGTGCTTTTCTCAGTAGGTCTTGTGCTTTTTGTGTTTATCATGATAATCAATCTCACCCTTATGAAACTCAAAAAGAAAGGAGCTGTGGAAAATGACTAGTATAAATGGAAAACGCCGCAGAATAGGCGATGATGTAGTATATTTTTTCATATATCTGTGTGCAGCATTATCGGTAGTGCTGCTTGCGGGAATCATCATATATGTATTTGCCAGGGGAATCGGCCAGGTAAACTGGCAGTTTCTGACCAGCGAGACATCTGTCTTAAGAGGCACTGTCGGAATAGCGGGAAACCTGCTCAATACACTTTACATCATAATTATCACCATGCTCATAGCAACTCCTGTCGGAGTGGGAGCAGCTGTGTACTTGAATGAGTATGCAAAGCCGGGTAAGCTCGTATCCACAATAGAGTTTGCCACAGAGACACTTGCAGGAATACCGTCAATCATCTTTGGCCTCTTCGGAATGATGTTCTTCGGACAGACAATTGGCTTTGGCTACAGTATCCTGACAGGCTCACTGACACTGACACTCATGGTTCTGCCTCTCATCACAAGAAATACACAGGAGGCACTGAAAACTGTACCGGACAGCTACAGACACGGCGCAGTCGGACTTGGAGCCGGAAAATGGCACACCATCCGCACCATCCTGCTGCCGTCAGCCATGCCGGGAATCATCACAGGTGTTATCCTTGCAATCGGCCGAATAGTAGGTGAGTCAGCAGCACTCCTTTTTACGGCAGGAAGTGCAGGAATGCTTCCAAAGGTTGCCAGCGGTTATTTCTCAAAGATAATGCAGTCAGGTGGAACACTTACCATCAAGCTCTACCTTGCAGCGACAAGTGAAGGAAAATTCGACCAGGCATTTGGAATTGCGGTTGTGCTTCTCGTAATCGTATTTTTAATCAACATCCTGACAAAGGTGCTGGCAAAGAAATTCCAGGCGAAGTAAGCCCGGTAAGGTAATCTAAGCCGGCCGGACAATGAAAGTAAACTTGGCACAGCAATATTAGTAAACAAATCAACCGACTATTATAATGATATGAGGGCCAAAAGGTATTTTACCCCTTTAATCATAATAATGAATTAACGTATGTAGTAAATAACCAATATAATGATCTAACTAAGAAAAGGAGCTTCGATTTGATATCAGTAAATCGGAGCTTCTTTTTAGTTTCATTAAGATTATTTCTTAAACAAATCTTAATGTGTTACATAATTGGATTTTAATGTTACAATTGATACAATAAGATCAACATAAAACTTCCGGAGGCAATTATGTATAAAGTATTAGTATGTGATGATGAAAAAGACATTGTATCGGCAATCAGCATTTATTTGACCAGCGATGGATATGAGGTAATCCCGGCGCGAAACGGGCTGGAGGCGCTCGATATAGTAAAACACAATGACGTGCATCTTGTCCTGATGGACATCATGATGCCTGTCATGGACGGCATAGAGGCGATGGTGGAAATCAGAAAAATCTCTAATGTGCCGGTCATACTGCTCACTGCCAAAAGTGAGGACACTGACAAGGTACTCGGGCTCACGGTCGGAGCAGACGACTATGTGACGAAACCGTTTAACCCGGTAGAGCTGCAGGCAAGGGTGAAGTCGCAGATCAGGAGATACATGCTTCTTGGCGCAGGCAATACAAGCGCAGGAAAGCTGGTAATCGGCGGCATTGAGCTGGATGATAAATCAAAGACAGTGACAGTTGATGGCGAGGCAGCAAATCTCACACGTACAGAGTACGATATTTTGAAGCTTCTCATGGAGCATCCGGGCGAGGTATACTCGCCGAATCAGATATATGCTAAGGTCTGGAAGGATGAGCCGTATGGGACAGAAAACACGGTGGCGGTACATATCCGTCATCTCAGAGAAAAAGTAGAGATAAATCCGGCGGAGCCAAGATACTTAAAGGTCATCTGGGGTCGCGGATACAAAATTGACGCTGAATAGGTGCATGCTTGATACAGCTTTGTCAAGTGAAGCACTATAAAATGGAAGGTGAATGATATGAAAAAAATATCAAGAAATCTGTGGCTTAAGCTGGCGGCATTTATAGTGTGCTCGGTCATGGCGGCAGGGCTTGTTGTAACAACGATAGTTGCAGTGTACACAAACAATTATGAAAGCACAGCACAGCTAAGGGATGAGATTCATGCGAATATTGCAGCAGCCTATAGCAGACAGATGGTGTACAACTATGAATCCGGTGATGACACTGCATTTTCGCAGATGACTAATGATACCAATCTGCAGGCCGCAGTAGTAAAGAGTAATGAAACATCAGAGGACAAGGTAGATGTGAAATCTGATGCTGCAAAGGTGTATTCAAGTGTAGATGAAATATCAAATCCGGATTTTATTTTTAGCTACAAGGCAAAGAACTTAACGCGGAACAGGCTATCAAATGTGTGGGATGCAATGAGTGGCAGCTATGAAGAGTCATACGATGCATCAAACGATATGAACAGTGAGAGAATCAGCTCAATCATGTATTCCAAGACAAATGGGCTCTTTTATCTGTGCCTGAATGATGGCACAGCTTATGTCATTCCAAAGGTGAGGGTGATGACAGGCTCTAACGATAACAGCTCGCTTGGTTTATATAAGGTAGTTGAGAAAACGGATGAGAATGGAAATAAATACTTTGCCTACGAAGAGATGTTTACAGGCCAGCCGCTCAATATTACAGGCTTCACCGAGTGGAAAAATGTAAAGTGCTACGATGAAAAAGGAAATCATATAAAGTGTGGCATGAATCTGAGTGAAGACAGCGATTCGTACTTTGATAGTGACGGCTCTTACTACGATTATGATGAGGATATTTATTATGACCGTTATGAAATCATAAAAGTGGTGGAGCAGGTGAATGAGAGCTATGAGCTTTTACCGGATACATTTAATATATCGGATACCGGATTTGTGTATTATCCATATACATCAACAGAAGATAAGCCTGAGTACTATTATGTGTATGCAAAGCTGCCTGAGCAGCTTCAGGAAAAGGGCGATTACTTCAATCAGGCAGACAGCTTACTTGACGTCATGGAATTTACAGAGGCTCATTTGAGTGTATTGTTTGTCATATTTATACTTGGTTTTGTGATTACAGCGGGGTATCTGCTGACAGTTGCCGGAAAACGTGAGGATTCGGAAGAAATTAAATTACGATTATATGACAGGCTGCCGTATGAGGTGATGCTTGGAGTGACAATGTTTGCAGACTTTATGGTATTTCCGGCAGGCTTTTTGCTTATAAAGCAGCTTCCGGTGGTGGCACTCATTTGTCTGGCAGCAACCATGGTTTCGCTTGAAGCAATCCTATCAACATACGTAAGAATCAGGGCACATGAGTTCTGGAAGCACACATTGTGCTACTATGTTGTGAGATTTTTCTTAAAGCCTGTCAAAAAGCTATGCAGGATGGTATTTGCCCCAATCAGATACGGCTTTTCATGGATAGGAAGAAATGTACCGCTGTTTCTGATTAGTATGCTGGCATTCGGCCTTTTATGTCTGCTTGAGCTTATAGGCTTTGGCTTCATTGTAAAGCTTATAGAGCTTGTGCTGCTTATTGCATTCATCATGCAGTATGACAGGATAAGATGCGCCGCAAAGGCTATAGCAAACGGTGATTTTTCACAGCCCGTTGATACATCAAGGCTTATGCTGTTTTTCAGAAAGCATGGTGAGGATTTGAACAATGTGAGCAATGGAATAGAGGCGGCGGTCTCTGAAAAAATGAAGAGCGAGCGCTTCAGGACGGAGCTCATCACAAATGTGTCGCATGATATCAAGACACCGCTCACTTCCATTATCAATTATGTGGACCTGTTGCAGAAGGAGGACATAGATAACGAGAAGGTACGCGAATATCTTGACGTTCTCGACAGACAGTCATCACGTTTGAAAAAATTAATTCAGGATTTACTTGAGGCTTCAAAGGCATCTACCGGCAGCATAAACGTAGAGTTGGAGGAACTGGATGCGGCTGTTATGCTGTCACAGGTAGCCGGAGAGTACAAAGAAAAATTTGAGAAAAATAATCTTGATTTAATTATCAAAAATGACGTTACACCTGTCATGATTCAGGCAGACGGACGACATCTGTGGAGAGTGTTTGATAACCTGATGAACAACATCAACAAATACGCCCAGCCTGGCACGAGAGTGTACATTGACATCATTCCAAAGGACAGCGGAGCCATCATAACCTTCAAGAATGTATCAGCTACACCACTTAATATTTCAAGCGATGAGCTTAAGGAGCGTTTTGTCAGAGGAGACAGCTCACGAAACACCGAGGGCAGTGGACTTGGACTGTCTATTGCAGAAAGCCTTATGAAGCTTATGAATGGTACTTTGGAGCTGACTGTGGATGGCGATCTTTTTAAGGTGACTTTGGAGTTTTAGACTTTTTAAAACAATATTATGATACCTATTGACCATCTAATCATATTATATATTGAACTTATAAGACATAAGAAACAATAAAAGCCGGGGCAGATGCCCCGGCTTAAAAAATTATTTTTCGCATTCTTTTACAAAATCAACTACTTCCATATTCTTTTTCATTATATTATCGTCTTTTTCCATTTCACTAATTGTCATCCAATAATAGTGTCGGGAGTTAATAGAAAAGTCGTTTTTATTCATTATTTTTGGAATATTTTTAAATTCTACTTCGTACAGCCTATGGTTATACACTCTGTTTTCGTTATGGCTTACGGAATATTTTTCCTGTACTCTGGATGATATATATTTACATTTGATTTCTTTTTTGGGTATACATAAGTCATTTGATAAATTACTGATGATAAAGGCTTCATTGTCTTTATCTGCGGTTTTTAAATTGGGAAACAGCTTACAGTCCCATCTTTCATCATAATATGTAAGATATTTGGTTTTTATGCCGGGGGCACTGTTTTTGATTATAATTAATGAATGATTATGCTGTATCATGTCCAATCCTTCTATATCTCTCAATAAGTCTGTGTGAGTGTAATTATTGTTCCCTACTAATTAAAATTTTCATAACCCCTCCGGATAATAGTGTTGAAACACATGATATATAATTATAAATGATGAAAAATGATATGGCAATAAAAATATAAATAGAAAACAAGAAGGAATGCTATTACAAATTATAATAACATTCCTGAATAATCATATCATCTCCAAAAACCTCTCATGAATCCGTGCATCATCATCAAGCTCCGGATGAAAAGCCAGCCCAATCTGGTTCTTATACTGTACACCGACAATTTTGCCGTCATACTCGGCGAGCACATGTACATCATTTTTGGCGGAGTCATCAATAGCTTCCACGTAAGGAGCCCTGATAAATGTCATGGTAAAGTCAAAGCTATTGTCAAACCTTGTTGTGGCCTCGAAGCTTCCGAGCTGTCTGCCGTAGGCATTTCTTTTAACAGTGACAGGCAAAGTGCCGAAATATACGTTGCCATCGTTGCTGATATGAGAAGCTAAAAGGATAAGACCGGCGCAGGTTGCAAGCACCGGAAGTCCGTTTGCGATTCTTTCTTTAAGCTCATCAAACATATCAAGCTCACGGAGCAGCTTGCCCTGCACAGTGCTCTCACCTCCAGGCAGCACGAGTCCGTCTATGTCACATATATCTGATTTCCGGCGCAGCTCTACACATTCGCATCCAAGAGACTCAAGCATGCACTTGTGCTCAATAAACGCTCCCTGAACAGCTAAAACACCAATCTTAAGTCCTGATTTCATTTTATTTGCCTCTTTCTTCCATGATGATTTTAATCTCGCTCTCATTGATTCCGACCATAGCCTCACCGAGATCCTCAGAAAGCTCTGCGATGAGCTTTGCATCAGTAAAGTTTGTCACAGCCTTTACGATAGCGGCAGCTCTCTTGGCAGGATCGCCTGATTTGAAGATACCTGAACCGACGAACACACCCTTAGCACCGAGCTGCATCATAAGAGCCGCATCAGCCGGAGTAGCCACACCGCCTGCCGCAAAGTTTACAACCGGAAGCTTGCCGTTGTCATGAACGAATTTTACCAGCTCGAAAGGCACCTGAAGATTTTTAGCTGCCTCGAAAAGCTCATCTTCACGCATGGAAGTAAGCTTTGCAATCTCAGAATTCATTTTTCTCATATGTCTGACAGCCTGCACGATATCACCTGTACCGGGCTCACCCTTTGTACGGATCATGGAAGCTCCCTCGTTGATACGGCGGAGAGCCTCACCGAGATCTCTTGCACCACATACGAAAGGCACCTTGAAATCTCTCTTATTGATATGGTACACATCATCAGCAGGTGAAAGCACCTCAGACTCGTCAATGTAGTCAATCTCGATAGCCTCAAGTATCTGAGCCTCCACGAAGTGACCGATACGGCACTTCGCCATGACGGGGATGCTGACAGCCTCCTGAATGCCCTTAATCATCTTAGGGTCGCTCATTCTTGAAATACCGCCTGCGGCTCTGATATCAGCAGGGATTCTCTCAAGCGCCATGACAGCACATGCACCGGCAGCCTCGGCAATCCTGGCCTGCTCCGGAGTCGTGACATCCATGATGACACCGCCCTTGAGCATCTGCGCAAGTCCTTTATTGAGTTCGTATTGAGTATTCTTATTGTTTTCCATTTGTTAAATCTCCTTTTGTTTTTTGCATTTGTATTTTTGCATCAATTTATATGATATGAGGGTCAAAAGGTACTCGCCGCCTGCGCCACCGGGCTGCATTGCTCACACCAGCCGCATATCATGGTTGCAATAATACGTTACATCTGGTAATATTAAAATATTCAAAATAAGGAAAATATAAATGCCAGAAAGCGGTGAATCAAATGCTGACCTACGACCTCACAAAAACAGACGGGCCACTCTACAAATGCCTGTATGAGTGCATCAAAAACGATATATCACAGGGAAAATTAAGCTCCGGGGAGAAAATGCCATCAAAACGTACCCTCGCAAAGAATCTGGGGGTTAGTACCATTACGGTTGAAAATGCATATGACCAGTTGATAGGCGAGGGCTATATGTTTGCAAGGCCCAAGAAGGGCTATTTCATAGCCGATGTGTCAGATATCAGGGTAATCAAGGCACCGGTGCAGAAGGAGCTTAGCATAAAGCTGCCGCCTGAGCAGGATGAAAGTATATTTGACTTCTCATCAAACAGGACAGACTCGGGTAACTTTCCGTTTTCCATATGGGCAAAGCTCATGCGAGAGACGATTTCCCTTAGGGAGCAGGAGCTTTTGTCGGTGTCGCCGTGTGGCGGAGTGAGAGAGCTTCGGGAAGCGATAGCAAGCCATCTGTCATCGTTTCGCGGTATGAATGTGGACCCGGACCAGATAATAGTCGGAGCGGGAACAGAGTATCTGTACGGACTGCTCGTGAAGCTTTTGGGTACGGACAAGGTATACTGCGTGGAGGATCCGGGCTATAAGAAAATCAGTCAGATATACGAGTGCAACAATGCAAAATGCCTGCCGGTGCAGATGGATGAGCAGGGCATCAGCGTGGAGCTTATAAAGAAAGCAAACGCGCAGATAGCACATATCAGCCCGACACACCATTTCCCGACAGGAATCACGATGCCTGTGAACCGTCGCTATGAGCTTTTGGCATGGGCCAACGAGAGCAGCGACAGATACATCATAGAGGATGATTATGACAGTGAGTTTCGCATGAACGGACACCCGATACCGCCAATCCTCTCGATTGATGCGTGTGAAAAGGTCATCTATATAAATACATTTTCAAAGTCTCTCACATCCACCATCCGAATCAGCTACATGGTGCTGCCGGAGCATCTGGCAAATGAGTTTTACAGGAGGCTTTCATTTTACTCATGTACGGTATCCACCTTCGAACAGTACACGCTGGCACGATTTATAAGCGAGGGCTATTTTGAAAAGCACATAAACAGGATGAGGCTGCACTACGGCAGAAAGCGCCAGAGCGTGCTTTCATCCATAAAAGACTGCTTCCCCGAAAAGGAATGCAGGGTAATAGAAAATGACTCCGGACTGCATTTTATCATACAGTTTGACACGAACATTCCGGACAAAACAGTTGAAGAGCTGCTATTGAAAAAAGGTATAAAGCTTCAGGCGATTACCCATTTCAACCTGATCAAGCCAAAGGAGGACAGGCATCAGTTTATTATCAATTACTCAAATATTGATGCAGACAGGATAATGGATGAGCTTCTGATTATTAAAGAGACCATAAATTTGACATAGATTTTACATACATCTGATAGAGCATTTTACAAAGCATCCATATAATGTATTCTCGAAGACAAGAAATTTATTACATGTTGCAGGAGATACAAATGGAGAAAAAAATCAAAATTCAGGTTCGCGACCTGAATCTGTATTATGGCCAGAATCATGCACTGCATGGTGTCAATATGGACATAAAAGAAAACAGCGTGACAGCGCTGATCGGACCGTCAGGATGTGGTAAGTCTACATTTTTAAAGTGTATCAACAGAATGAATGATCTGGTTGACAACGTCAGAATCGAGGGAAGCATAGAGATAGATGGTGAGAATATATATGCACCATCAGTCGATACAACCGTACTTCGCAAAAAGGTCGGCATGGTTTTCCAGCAGCCAAATCCGTTCCCGATGAGCATATATGACAATATTGCATATGGCCCGAGAGTGCATGGCATCAAGGACAAAAAAATACTCGACCAGATAGTTGAGGAAAGTCTTCAGGGTGCTGCGATATTCAATGAAGTTAAAGATAGATTAAAGAAATCTGCTATGGGACTTTCGGGTGGACAGCAGCAGAGACTGTGTATTGCGAGAGCGCTTGCTGTACAGCCGGAGGTGCTTTTGATGGATGAGCCAACATCAGCGCTTGACCCTATCTCTACTTCAAAGATAGAGGAGCTTATGGAGGATTTAAAGAAAAAGTACACAGTTGTGGTTGTAACACATAACATGCAGCAGGCAGTGCGTGTGTCAGACGATACAGCTTTCTTCCTTGTGGGAGATATGGTTGAGTTTGGTGACACAAAGACAATTTTCTCATATCCACAGGACAAGAGAACAGAGGATTACATCACAGGGAGGTTTGGTTAATGAGATCGAAATTCGACGAGCAGCTTAAGAAGCTGAATGAAGAAATGATGCACATGGGAAGCATGATTGAGGAGTCAATCCAGAAAGCAATCGAGGCATTTATACATCAGGATGCCGATAGCGCCAAAGCCATCATGGAGGGCGATTTAGAGATAGACAGAGAGCAGAAAAAGATAGAGAGCATGTGCTTTAATCTGCTCATGCAGCAGCAGCCTGTAGCAAGAGACCTTAGAACAATTTCTGCAGCGATGAAGATGGTTACTGATATGGAGCGTATAGGAGACCACGCAGCCGATATCAGCGAGATGACCATTTTGATGAGCAGTGACAAGCCATACAGGGTCAATATAGAGCATGTCAAAAGCATGGCTTCAGAGACAATGCTTATGCTTATCAGGGCAATCGAGGCATATGTTGAGAAGAACAATGACAAGGCTTACATAGTGATGAAGCAGGATGATGTGGTTGATGATCTTTTTGATAATGTAAAGGCTGAGCTTATTGATTTCATCAGGGAGCATCCGGAGGATGGTGAGCAGGCAGAGGATCTTCTCATGGTTGCAAAATACTTTGAGCGTATCGGAGACCATGCGACAAATATTGCTGAGTGGGTTGAGTTTGCACTTGATGACAAGGTTCGCAAATCATGATTTAATCTTTATGCTGAAAAATTAAATCATAGTTATATACAGATAAAATTGATACAGACGATGGATTTTACATAAATTTTACATAAAACCATCGTCTGTTTTACATTAGTAATGTATAATCGAAAGTAAAAAGCAGGTAAAAATTTTACATAAGATTTTTGAAATGGAGAAAGCTATGGCACTTATTTATATTGTAGAGGACGACGAGAGCATACGTGAGATAGAGACTATTGCTTTAAAAAACAGTAATTACATCGTCAGTGCATTTGAAAATGCAAAGGAATTTTACAAGAAGCTGGATGAACTCGTACCGGACCTCATACTGCTTGATGTGATGCTTCCGGATGAGAGCGGCTACGATATCGTGAGAAAGCTCAGAAAACGTCCGGCCACACAGGATATTCCTATTATAATGGTCACAGCCAAGACCACAGAGATGGATATGATAAAAGGGCTTGACGGAGGCGCAGATGATTACATCAAAAAGCCTTTCTCAATCATGGAGCTTATCACAAGAGTAAAGGCACTGCTCAGGAGAACAGCGAAGGAGGAGCCGAAGCTTTTAAAGCTGGATGATCTGGTGATCGACCATGAGCGCCATGTGGTTACAGTGAACAATGAGCCGGTTGACCTTACATACAAGGAGTACGAGCTTTTAAGGCTTCTGATGGGCAGTCAGGGCATAGTCATGACCAGGGAGGTCATCATGAGAAGCGTCTGGGATACTGACTTTGAGGGCGAGACACGTACAGTGGACATGCACATAAAGACACTCCGCCACAAGCTGGGTGACTATGGCAGCAGGATAAAGACAGTCAGAAATGTGGGCTATGTTATAGAATAATAGCTGTTATGATGATTTCTAATATACATAAGCGGAGCGTACAGCATGAAAAAGAAGATTAACTATTATCTGGTAGCAACAGCACTTTTTGTAGCAATTGCCACTATGGTTTCCATGACAGTAATCAACTATTACCTCTTTCAGAAGCAGGTAAAGGAAGATCTGCAGGTCATGGCAGAGACAATAGAAAGCACCGGAATACTAAAACAGGATATAAATGAAATCCCGCAGATTGACGTGGAGGGTATTCGTGTCACCTGGATTGACAAGGACGGCACAGTGCTGTATGACAATCAAAATGATGTGAAAAAACTTGAAAATCATGGCGATAGACCGGAAGTTGAATCAGCATTTGATAAAGGTACGGGAGACAGCGTGAGAACATCAGCCACCATGAACAGCAATACCTTCTATCATGCCATAAAACTCAATGATGGGACGGTACTGCGTGTTTCTATTGCAGCAAGAAGTATCTGGAACATGTTTGCAAGCAGCATACCTGCCATGCTTATAGTGACGGTTATCATAGTAGGAATATGTGTGGTACTTGCAAAGAGCCTGACAAGAAAGCTCATGAAGCCAATCGAGACACTCGCAGGCAACCTGGAGCAGGCCTCTGTCATTCAGAAAAAGACAGAGTACAAGGAGCTCGTGCCGTTCATGAATGCGATAAGGATACAGCATGAGGGCGTGCTTGCCGCGGCAAAGAGCAGACAGGACTTCACAGCCAATGTGTCACACGAGCTAAAGACTCCGCTCACAGCCATCTCCGGCTACGCAGAGCTCATAGAAAACGGCATGGTCGAAAAGGAGCAGCAGATTCATTTTGCCACTGAAATCAGAAGAAATGCACAGCGCCTGCTTTCCTTGATCAATGATATCATAAAGCTCTCGGAGCTTGATTCCAGCGAGGCGCAGCAGGGCTTTGAACAGCTTGATCTGTACGGGCTGGTCAAGGACTGCATGGAAAATCTACAGGTGAATGCCGAGCAGAGAAAAGTAGCACTCAATTTTGACGGCACTGACTGTATGGTACGAGGCAACAGGCAGCTTCTCACGGAGCTCGTTGAGAATCTCTGCCAGAATGCTATCCGCTACAACAATGAGGGCGGCACCGTAAATGTGACGGTACATAAGCTCGGTGGCAAGACAGTTCTCACGGTCGAGGACAACGGCATAGGCATCCCAAAGGACCAGCAGGAGCGCGTCTTTGAGCGCTTCTACAGAGTGGACAAGAGCCGCTCGAAGGAGACCGGCGGCACAGGCCTTGGGCTTGCGATAGTAAAGCATATAGTGGAGCTGCATGATGCAGGGCTGACGCTCGACAGCGAGGTGGGACGTGGCACAACAATAAAGGTGGAGTTTTAGCTCCGCCTTTTTGCATGCAGGGCGGGACGTAAGCACACAAGCTCTTGCAAAATCGTGGCGCAGTGTTTATAATCATATGTTAGCAGTGAAAACAAGGCAAAACCAGGAGGAACAGCCATGTATCAGGAAATATCAAAATTACTTATGTACGGAGATTTATCTCAGGACGAGATACTTTATAAATTGGGCCAGCTCTTTGAGCAGTTTGAGGTGGGCGAGTACAACAAGACAGAACTTGTGCGCGACATCAATACACAGGTCAAGAGAATCCTAAAGGTAGCGACAGACTATGGTTTTGATGACAATCTGTGGCACAACTATCTCACTTTCTTCCTTATGATGAGTGAGAATCCGTTTTCTATCACCTGTGAGAAGGTCGGAGCCAGCGATGGCAGCGTAAACGGGCTTGTGGCAAACGATTTCAGGATTTTTAAGAAGCTTTTCGATTATGATTTCAAGCCAATCGAGTCAGCACTCGGAATCGACTGCTTCACACAGATCAGCAATTATAAGGCCATTGTGAAAAAGGACCTTATGTACAATCACAATGTCAGCGAGAAAGTAAGGGCACTGAGCAAGAAGCTTGAGGCAGCTAAGGACGAGCAGGAGTTCTTTGATGTGGTAACAGGCTTTTACAAGGCATACGGAGTCGGCATGTTTGGTCTCAACAAGGCATTCAGGATTGAGGAGCATCTGGACGGTGGCTTCTCCTTCATGCCAATCAACAATATGGATGCGGTCATGCTCGATGACCTGATCGGCTATGAAATCCAGAAGAAAAAGCTCACAGACAATACAGAAGCGTTTGTACAGGGCAAAAAGGCCAACAATGTGCTGCTTTTCGGAGACAGCGGAACCGGAAAATCAACAAGCATCAAGGCCATTGTCAATCAGTATTATGATGACGGACTGCGCATGATTGAGATATACAAGCATCAGTTTAAATATCTGTCAAAGATTATCGCAGCAATCAAAAACAGAAACTACAGATTTATCATATATATGGATGACCTCTCATTCGAGGAGCATGAGATTGAGTACAAGTTCCTAAAGGCAGTTATCGAGGGCGGTGTGGAGACAAAGCCTGACAACATACTGATTTATGCAACCTCTAACCGCCGTCACCTGATAAAGGAGACATGGAATGACCGTAATGACCAGGACAACAGCAATGACAAGCATCACTCAGATACGGTTGAGGAGAAGCTGTCACTTGTAAACCGTTTTGGTGTGACAATCAGCTACTCAAAGCCATCGCAGAAGGAGTTCTTCAATATCGTAACAGAGCTTGCGAGAAAGAGCGGCTGCACACTTTCAGACGAGGAGCTGTGCAGGGAGGCAAACAAGTGGGAGCTCAGCCATGGTGGCATTTCGGGACGTACTGCAACACAGTTTGTCAACTACATTATGGCTAACAATTAAGCAGCAGGCATAAGCATGAAAGGATAGTATATGCTCTACCAGATAAGTAATGGCGCTGTCGCATTTGGCGACGACGTCATTTTGCATAGTATAGATTTTGAAATCAGAAACACAGAAAAGATAGCGATAGTCGGCAGAAACGGCTGTGGCAAGACAACACTTTTAAAGCTCATTTCAGGCGAGGTTGAGATGGAAAAGCTCGACAGCGATGAGAGCGCCTTTATTGCAAAGGCAGGAAACCCGGAGATAGGGTATCTGAAGCAGATTGCGTTTGATGATCCTGATGTGACACTCGAGCAGGAGGTGCGCAAATGCTTCGTGAAAATGGACGAGCGAAAAGCAGAGCTTGCGCGCGCGGCTGCAGAGCTCGAGCATGATTATTCCGATGAAAAGGTAGCCAGATATACCGCGATGGAGGAAGCCTTCAAGGATGATGGCGGCTACTATTATGAGAAGGAATATGAGGTCATGATCCGCAAATTCGGCTTCTCTGACGATGAGCGCAAAAAGCCAATCCGTGACTTTTCCGGAGGGCAGCAGACCAAGATAGCATTCATAAAGCTGCTTTTGTCAAAGCCTGACATACTGCTTTTGGATGAGCCGACCAACCACCTCGATGTCACGACGATTGAGTGGCTTGAGGGCTATCTGAAGTCGTACCCGAAGGCAGTGGTTGTCGTATCCCATGACCGTATGTTTCTCGACAATGTGGTAGATGTGGTATACGAGATAGAGTACGGCACAGCAAGGCGCTATCCGGGCAATTATACCAATTTTATTGCCCGCAAAAAGGAAAACTACGACAAGCAGATGAAGGATCACATCGCCCAGCAGAAGGAGATAGAGCGTTTGCAGCGTATGGTTACGCGCTTCAAGGGCAAGCCGACCAAGACAGCCATGGCGCAGTCAAAGCAGAAGGCTATCGACCGCATGGTGATTATCGAGGCGCCGGACAAGTACGACAACAAGACCTTCCATGCCAATTTCCAGCCAGAAAAGGAGACCGGAAACGATGTACTTTATACATCAGAGCTTGCAATCGGCTATGACCATCCGCTCTCCGTTGTGTCGCTTGATTTGAAAAGAGGCGAAAAGCTTGGCATACTCGGCGGAAACGGACTAGGAAAATCGACATTTTTAAAGACTATCGTGGGTAAGATCCCTGCACTTTCAGGCGAGTACCACTTCGGAACCAACGTGCAGATAGGATATTTCGACCAGCAGATGGCCATGTATACAAGCAGCAAGACTGTGCTCGATGATTTCTGGGATGAGTATCCGAATCTCACGGAAACCGAGGCCAGAAATGCACTCGGAGCCTTCCTTTTTTCAGGGGAGGACGTGTTCAAGAACGTAAATATGCTCTCCGGAGGAGAAAAGGTCAGACTGGCGCTTTGTAAGATTTTAAAGACCAGACCGAACGTGCTCGTGCTCGATGAGCCAACTAACCATATGGATATCGTAGGCAAGGAAACGCTGGAGAGCATGCTTAAGGACTACAAGGGCACACTGATTTTTGTATCACACGACAGATATTTTGTGAAAAAGGTAGCCACACAGCTGCTTGTGTTCGAGGATGGCACGACCAATCTCTATCAGTTTGGCTATGAGCAGTATCAGGAAAAGCTCGATAGGGAGGCTTCGGAGAGCAAAAATGTATACAGAGGCAATGCGATATTTGGCGGCGCGATAAGCCAGAACGGCGGCAGTCAGACAGGCAGTGATGCAAACCGGAGCACGTCACAAACCGCTGCAGCAGGTAATGTGGGCGAAAGCACCAATGCAAACAGCGCAGCCCAGGCAGGAGGTATGGCTGTCTCATCAACCGGCAAGGCATACTACAACCCGGGCAAGGAACGCTCGAAGATACAAAAAAAGGTCAAAAAGGCTGAGGAGGACCTGGCGGTCAAGGAAGCAAAGCTCGATGAGCTCAAGGCCGAGCTTATGAAGCCGGAGTATCAGTCAAGCTACTCAAAGCTCACGGAAATCCAGAACGAAATAGACGCTCTCGAGGAAGAAATCCTTATAGATATGGAGGCGTGGGAGGAGCTTTCCTCTCAGCTGGAGGCGCTTGAGTAGTGTATAAAAAATCATCTGACTTGATGTTTTTTATCTTAATGAAATCCCTAATTATAGCGAAATCAAGTGATTTCGCGTTGAATCATAAATAAAATCTTGATTTTTTATATAAAATGCATAAAAATGATTGATGAAAAAGAAATTTATGGTATAATATTTACATGATACAGACAACGTATCAAATAAACGATAAAGGGGTTGGACATCATGAGAATAACAATTTCAGGAAGAAACATCGAATTAACAGAGGGGCTTAAGCAGGCAGTAGAGGAGAAGCTGTCAAAGCTTGAGAAGTTTTTTAAACCGGACACAGACGTATACGTTACACTCAGCGTAGAAAAGGATAGACAGAAAATTGAGGTTACTATCCCGGCAAAGGGACATGTTATCCGTTCAGAGCAGGTCAGCAGTGATATGTACGTATCAATTGACCTAGTAGAGGAAGTAATCGAGAGACAGCTTCGCAAATACAGAACCAAGATTTCCGCAAAGAAGTATGCACCGGCGATATTCCAGGATGATTTCGTGGAGGCAGACGATGCAGAGGACGAGGAAATCAAGATTGTCCGTACCAAGAGATTTGGTATGAAACCTATGTATCCTGAGGATGCATGCATCCAGATGGAGCTCTCAGGACACGATTTCTTCGTATTCAGAAATGCAGAGAATGACGAAGTAAATGTAGTCTACAAGAGAAAAGGAAATACATACGGACTTATCGAACCGGAATGTTAGACTCTTATTTTTCATCATAATTTAACCTTTTTTTCATCGAAAACCGGCAGCCGTTGGCTGCTGGTTTTTTATATTAACCATTTATATAAAATTTATAGTAAATTATCTTGAAAATAGAACAAATATTCGATATAATTATTATAGGTGCTACCACACGTAGACGTGTAGATGGCGGTTCGCTTTTTGCGGGGAGTCTATAGCTCCGTTTACATAGATATGCTCTCATTCGAGAAATCTGATGGAAGGAGGACTTCGCTTATGCTTACAGTCGATACCTTGATTGCAGTGCTCAGTCTCTGTTTAACCTCATTTGGTCTTGGATATGCGATTGGTTCCAATGGCAGTAAGACCACAAAAAAATAACCGCCCCAGCCTGGAAACTGAACGGTTATTTTAACTAAGTAAATGATCAGGCGAACCGTTGTTATAGGTAGCACCTTTTTGTTATCTATATTTTAACATTCATTTCTAATCATGTCAAAATTATTTTTAAATAAATTTTGGATTAAATTTAAAAAAAATGAAATAATTAGAACAAAAACCTCAAAATATAGTACAAATTTATCATTACAAAAATTCTGAGCTAAAAAGAGCAATATTAAACAAAAACCAGCAAAAATAAACTCAACACCATGTCGTATTTTGTCGAAAACTGCTAATCACCTATCAATATTAAAAATTCTAATAGAAATCTTCAAAATATCAGCACGTAACGCGCCTAGAATATTGATATATTATATGGAAAAATGAACCCACCAACAAAAACAAAGAGAAAATTTTCGTAAAAAACGAAAAAATTTCAAAAGAAAGATAAAAAAGAAGTTCTATGAAAAATATAGTTGATGGAGGGGAACAAATATTTGAGAACAATGTACTATGAACAGAAAGGACTTATTAACCTCGATGATATCGTAGATATATTTATTGAGGTGGGAAATATACACAATTACCTTGAAAATGCAGCCTTGCGGATTTTGCTTTTTGGCAATCCTGACCTGAATTTTTATCAGTGCCGATTATTAGTATTGAAGTACGGAGAATCACTTTCACAGGATGATTTGCACGGGCGGATGGTATTTATGAGAATGATACAGCTGCTGGAAGTTAACACAGTTTAAAATAAGATGAGAATTTCTTTTTTGACCGGGCAACCGGTCTTTCTTTTTTGCACAAATGGTGTTATAATTTTGGAAAAATTATGTTGATTACTCATAGCTTTAAAAAAGAAGCATTGCATTGTGTTTAATTAAGCCAAAGCATGATAATTCAATCAAAGAAAAGAGGACAAAAATGAACATCGTAGTACTTGCCGGAGGGCTCAGCACAGAGAGAGATGTTTCCTTCAAGACAGGAAGCATGGTAGCTAAGGCACTCAAAGAGAACGGCCACAAAGTTATATTATTGGATGTATTTATGGGATATAGTGACAGGGAGGAGGACCTGACAGGTATATTTGACCGCGCGGACGAGATAAGCGTGCAGGTCAGCGATATTCCGACAGAGGCACCTGACCTCGCAAAGGTAAAGGCTTCCAGAAAGGACCAGTCACCTTGCTTCTTCGGACCAAATGTCATCAAAATGTGTCAGATGGCGGACATTGTTTTCATGGCTCTCCACGGAGAAAACGGAGAAAACGGAAAGATACAGGCAGCATTTGACCTCTTCGGTGTCAAATATACAGGCAGCGATTATTTAAGCTCAGCAATCGCCATGAACAAGGAGACATCAAAGCAGTTCTTCCTTGCAAACGGTATCCCTACTCCAAAGGGTATTTCCATGACAAGAGCGACCAGACAGGACGATATCACAAAGCTTGACCTGACACTTCCATGCGTGGTAAAGCCATGCTGCGGCGGTTCAAGCATCGGTGTCACTATCGTTAGGGATGCGGCAGAATTCAAGGCGGCACTTGACGATGCCTTCAAGTGGGAAAATGAGCTGGTTATCGAGGAATTTGTACAGGGCAGGGAGTTCTCTGTCGGCGTTATCGAGGGCAAGGCTCTTCCTATTATAGAGATCGCACCGAAGGAGGGCTTCTACGATTATAAGAATAAATACAAGGCGGGCAGTACAGTAGAGACATGTCCGGCCGAGCTTCCTGAGCAGGTGACAAAGGATATGCAGCACTATGCCGAGGAGGTTGCGCGTGTTATCGGGCTTGACACATATTCACGCTCAGACTTTTTGCTCAATGACAAAAATGAGATGTTCTGCCTCGAGGCAAACACACTGCCGGGCATGACTCCGACCAGTCTTCTGCCGCAGGAGGCAGCGGTTATCGGTATGAGCTTTAATCAGCTCTGTGAGCATCTGATTGACATATCTTTGAAAAAATATGAGGTGTAGCATGTCGGATAAGTACATGAAGAATCTTACATTTGCAAATATCGCAAAGGCTTGCGAGGGCACATATATAGGCGATGAGACACAGCTTGATACGACAATCACCGGCGCAGTCATAGACAGCAGACAGGTGAAGGAGGGCTATCTTTTTATCCCGATAAAGGGAGAAAGGGTGGACGGACACAAATTCATTCCGACTGTGTTTGAGCAGGGGGCGGCAATTGTGCTCTCTGAGCATGAGCTGACGGATCCGGCAGGCCCATATGTGCTTGTTGAATCAACCACCGATGCCATGAAAAAGCTCGCGGCATTTTACAGAAAAAGCCTTGATATCAAGGTGGTGGGTATCACCGGAAGTGTCGGCAAGACCAGCACCAAGGAGATGATATCGTCAGTTCTTGAGCAGAAATACAGCGTCCACAAGACCGCAGGCAATTTCAACAACGAGATAGGCCTGCCACTCACCATTTTCGGAATCAGGGAAAGCCATCAGGTAGCGGTGCTCGAGATGGGCATATCTGATTTTGGCGAGATGCACAGACTTTCTACTATGTCTTGCCCGGATGTCATGGTCATCACCAATATCGGCTACTGCCATCTGGAGTTTTTGGGCGACAGGGATGGTGTGCTTAAAGCAAAGACAGAGTGCTTTGAGCATATGATGCCGGATGCGGTCGCAGTGCTGAATGCAGATGACGACAAGCTGGCCACAGTGCAGACGGTAAATGGAAAGCCTGCCATATACTATGGCAAGGAATCAGCTTCAGGCGTTCATAAATCAGTATATACCACAAATATTGAAAACCTGGGCTTCGACGGCATGAAGGCTCATTTTGTCACTCCGGAGGGTGAGTTTGATGCACACATTCACATCCCGGGTGAGCACAATGTATACAATGCCATGGCGGCAGCAGCTGTCGGATTGCAGCTTGGCCTCACAATAGCTGAGATAAAGTCAGGAATCGAGAAAGCAGAGACAATCGCAGGGCGTACCAATTTCATCAAAACACACGGCATGACAGTGATAGATGACTGCTACAATGCAAATCCTGTATCCATGAAATCCTCTATCGAGGTGCTTTCACATGCAAAGAGCAGGACAATAGCAGTGCTTGGCGACATGGGCGAGCTTGGAAGCGATGAGAAAAAGCTGCACCATGAGGTAGGCGAAGCAGTTGGAGAGAATCATATCCATACACTTTTTGCCGCAGGAGAGCTTGCAAAGGAATATGCAGCTGGAGCCGCAGAGAAATCATCCGATGTAGACATCAACTATTTCGAGGATAGGGAGACTATGACACAGGAGCTTCTTTCATATGTGAAGGAGGGCGACACCATACTGGTGAAGGCATCGCACTTCATGGAGTTTCCGAAAGTAGTCGAGGCTCTGAGTAAGTAAAAATGGATATTCTCCAAGCCTCATAATATTATAAAAGAAAGAGAGAAAAATAATGGCACAGAATCCAATCGTAACAATCACAATGGAAAACGGCGATGTAATCAAGGCGGAGCTTTATCCGGAAATCGCACCAAACACAGTAAACAACTTTATCAGCTTAATTAATCACAACTTCTATGACGGAGTATGCTTCCACCGTGTAATCAAGGGCTTCATGCTTCAGGGCGGAGATCCGGACGGAAACGGTACAGGCGGCCCTGGCTATGAAATCAAGGGCGAGTTCACACACAACGGCTTCAAAAATGACTTAAAGCACACAGCCGGTGTACTTTCAATGGCACGTACCATGATACCTGATTCAGCAGGCAGCCAGTTCTTCATCATGCATCAGGATGCACCACATCTCGACGGCGAGTATGCGGCATTCGGTAAGGTGATCGAGGGCATGGATGTGGTAAACAAGATCGCAGAGGTGCGCACAGACTACATGGACAAACCACTTGAGGCTCAGGTCATGAAGACAGTTACAGTTGAGACCTTCGGAGTGGACTATCCGGAGCCGGAGACAGTTTAATGATAATAATTATCGATGAGGCAAGCGCAAAACTTGCCTCTTTTTACTATCATGACGAGATATTCAAGCTGCAATGGAGAAGTGTGGCAGGCAAGGCATCTATGTCAGAAGAGCTGCAAGAAAAACTGTATGTTGCGCTACCGGCTGATGAATCAATTAATGACTTCCAAAAAACAACGATACAAGAATCTGCAGATAACACCGCGAAAGCTAATACGGGAAATCAAAGAATACCGAAAGCTCCCGCCGACTGCATCTGGATAGTATCAAACAGGCAGCAGAAGCACATAGCCGACTCACTCGGCATAGCATCAGTAGGAGAACCGCAGTGCGGCACGCGCTATGCAGTCGAGAGCCTTGCAGAGCTTGATATTGAGTATCTGGAGCGGGTGCGCAGGCGGTATAATCACATCCCGTGGGACATCGGCGAGACAGACAGGTGTCTGATACGTGAGCTGTCCCTGTCAGACCTTCCTGCACTCTATGAGCTCTATGACAAGCCCGGCATGACAGACTTTGTGGAACCGCTTTACGACTACGAGACAGAGCTTGAATACCAGAAAGCATATATAGAGAACATGTATGGCTTTTACGAGTATGGTATGTGGCTTGTATTTTCCAAGGAAACAGGGAAGCTGATAGGCAGGGCAGGGCTTGAGCATGATGAACTGGGCTATATGATAGCGCCGGAATTATGGAACCAAGGCTATGCCACGGAGGTATGCCGCTTCATCATAGACTACGCGCGCGAAAACACAGACTTTGAAGAGCTTTACTGCCGGATAGACGAGAGAAATACGGCATCGGTGCGCCTTGCCAAAAAGCTTGGATTTACAAATAGCGGGCATATGGATGATGATATAAACGCTTCTATATATAGAAAAAACATAAAAAACAATGAAAAACATTGAAAAATATGCAATTAGGCAATAAAATATAAACATAGTTTAACGATTTGGAGGACGAAAAAATGAAGAAATATGCATATGGAGTAGATATAGGTGGAACAACTGTAAAGATGGGCTTTTTCGAGACAACAGGAAAGCTTGTCGATACATGGGAGATTCCTACACGCACAGAGAATTCCGGCGAGCTCATCCTGCCTGATATCGCAGCATCCATCAAGGAGAATAACGAGAAGCATGGTATCGAGATGGGTGACATCGAGGGTATAGGCATGGGAGTGCCGGGACCTGTAAAGGATGACGGAACAGTATTAAGATGTGTCAACCTCGGCTGGGGCGTGTTCAACGTGGCACAGTCACTCTCAGTGCTGTGCGGCGGCATCAAGGTAAAGGCCGGAAATGATGCCAACGTAGCTGCACTCGGTGAGATGTGGCAGGGTGGCGGAAAGGGTCATCAGGATGTAGTCATGATCACACTCGGTACAGGCGTAGGCGGAGGAATCATCCGCGAGGGCAAAATCGTAGCCGGAGTAAACGGAGCAGGCGGAGAGATAGGACATATGCCTATGGTAGATGATGAGTCAGAGTGCTGTGGCTGCGGCAAGAAGGGCTGCTTAGAGCAGTATGCATCAGCAAACGGTCTCGTAAGAGTGGCAGAGAGATACATTGCAGCACACAGGGATGTGGCAACAAAACTTGATTTAAATGCAGGCTTCACAGCCAAGGATGTATGCGATGCGGCAAAGGCAGGAGATGCAGCGGGCATTGCGGCAGTAGAGCAGTCTATGAAGCTTCTCGGCAAGGCAATGGCAGCAGTAGCATGCGTTATGGACCCTGAGGTATTTGTTGTAGGCGGAGGCCTCTCAAAGGCAGGCAGCATCATCATCGATACAGCAGCAAAGTACTATAAAGAGTATGCTTTCCATGCAAGCCGCGAGACAGAGATCAAGCTTGCCACACTCGGCAACTCAGCAGGCATGTATGGCGGAGTAAAGATGGTTATCGGCTAACAACATAAGATTGCAATTTTTAAAGAAATAAAATATAATGGCTACTAAAGATACACTACAATCGAGGTGAGACTATTGGCAGATTACTCAACAGAAGAATTAGAAAAAATAGCGGACAAATTTCGCTCAGACACAAGCGGCATAAGGGGAACAAAAGATTTTACGAGCCCAGAGGAGCTTTATGATGAGCTGAAAAAGGAAATCAAAAAGTATCATCCGTCGGATGACACGAGCCTTGTGGACAAAGCCTACAGGGTAGCTTATGATGCCCATAAGGGGCAGGCGCGTAAGTCAGGAGAGCCTTATATCATACATCCGCTGTGTGTTGCCATAGTACTCGCCGAGCTCGAGCTGGATAAGGAAACAATTGCAGCAGGACTGCTCCATGATGTGCTGGAGGACACCATCATGACCATGGATGAGATGCGTGCGGAGTTTGGAGACGATGTCGCACATCTGGTGGATGGTGTCACGAAGTTAAAGCACCTGCATCTGACAGACAGCACCAAGGATCCGAAGGATAAGAATGCGGACAGGCTTGAGATGCAGGCTGAGAATCTGCGTAAGATGTTTCTCGCCATGGCAAAGGATATCAGGGTCATCCTCATAAAGCTGGCAGACAGACTGCACAATATGCGTACACTCAAGTACCAGTCCAAGGAGGCGCAGCAGCGTATCGCCAGAGAGACACAGGATATCTACTGCCCTATCGCACAGCGACTTGGTATCAGCAAGATAAAGATAGAGCTCGAGGATCTTTGTATGAAGTACCTCTATCCGGATGCATATTACGATCTGGTAGAGAAGGTAGCACTAAGAAAGACAGAGCGCGACACCTACATCCAGGGTCTGGTAAACGATGTCAAGAAGTATGTTTCGGATGCCGGCATCAAGGCAGAGATATACGGCAGGGCAAAGCATTTCTTCAGTATATATAAGAAGATGGTCAATCAGGACAAGACTATAGACCAGATATATGACCTCTTTGCCATCAGGATTCTGGTGGATACCATACCGGACTGCTACGCAGTGCTAGGTATCATACATGAGAAGTATAAGCCTATACCGGGCCGTTTCAAGGACTATATTGCCATGCCGAAGCAGAACATGTACCAGTCGCTTCACACGACACTCATAGGCCCGAGCGGACAGCCGTTTGAGATACAGATACGTACCTATGAGATGCATCGTACAGCTGAGTACGGTATCGCAGCACACTGGAAGTATAAGGAAGCAAACAACGGCAATGCCACTACCACCACTGTCACAGAGGAGGAGAAGCTCAGCTGGCTGCGCCAGATACTCGAGTGGCAGCAGGATATGTCGGATAATAAGGAGTTTATGACTTTATTAAAGAGTGATTTAAATTTATTCTCCGACAATGTATTTGCATTCACACCGTCCGGCGATGTAAAGAACCTGCCAAAGGGTTCCACACCTATAGACTTTGCCTACAGCATACACTCTGCGGTCGGCAACAAGATGGTCGGTGCCAAGGTAAACGGCAAGCTGGTGCCGATAGACTATGTCATCAAAAACGGTGACCAGATAGAGATAATCACCTCACAGAACTCCAAGGGACCAAGCCGTGACTGGCTCAAGGTCGTAAAGAGCACACAGGCCAAGAACAAGATCAACCAGTGGTTCAGAAGTGAGCTCAAGGAGGAGAATATACAGCACGGCAAGGATCTGATAGCAGCCTATGCCAAGGCAAAGGGCATCAACTTTGCAGAGATAAACAAGCCTGAGTATCAGGAGAAAATACGCCGCAAATATGGCTTCCACGACTGGAACTCATGCCTTGCAACTGTCGGTCACGGCGGACTCAAGGAGAGCCAGATAGTCAACAGGATGTACGACGAATACAAGAAGGATCATGTGGTGCCTGTGACAGATGCAGATGTGCTTGGCAGCATCGCAGAAAAGCAGCAGACGGCAGCAGGCACACAGCCTGAGCACAAGTCAAAGAGCGGTATTGTGGTACACGGACTCTATGACGTGGCTGTGCACTTCTCGAAGTGTTGCAATCCTGTTCCGGGAGATGAAATCGTGGGCTTTGTCACAAGAGGCCGAGGCATCTCAATCCATAGGACAGACTGCGTGAATATCATCAATCTGTCAAAGATAGAAAAGGACAGGCTCATAGAAGCAGAGTGGCAGGATACAGCCCTCATGGACAACGGTGCTGAGTATCAGGCAGACCTAAAGATATTCTGTCATGATAGGCCGGGACTGCTCGTAGATATCACAAAGATATTTACCGAGAAGGAAATCAATATCAGTGGTATCCAGTCCAAGACCAGCAAGCAGGGCATCGCTACAATCGAGGTATTTTTCAATATCAGAGGCAGGGACCAGATAAAGGTTCTCGTGGAGAAGCTCAGACAGATAGAAAGTGTAATAGACGTAGAGAGGACCACCGGCTAAATCCCGGTGGTTCTTGCGTGAAGCATAACATATAACAGACAAGGAGTACACTCATATGGTAAATATGAAGATAGACCACTTCGTAGTGGGACCGGTGCAGACCAACTGCTACTTTGTCACCAATATAAAGACAAAGGAAATGATAATAATAGACCCGGGCGCGTGTGCGGATCAGCTCGCCAAAAAGGTGGACGAGTCAGGCGCAAAGCCAGTAGCAATACTGCTCACACACGGACACTTTGATCATGCCACGGATGCAAAGCCGCTCGCAGACCGCTACGGCATCAAAATATATATCCATGAGGCAGACAAAGCCACACTCGATGACCCGCAGCTTAATGTCAGCTACATGATGGGGCAGTCAAAGACCTTTTATGCGGATGTATTTTTGAAGGATAAGCAGGAAATTGATATTGCGGGCTTTCACATAGTAGTGCTTCACACACCGGGGCATACACCGGGTGGCTGCTGCTATTATTTCCCGTATGAGGACGTGATCTTTACAGGAGACTCACTGTTTTGCGGCTCAATCGGACGTACGGATTTCAAGGGCGGCAGCATGTCAGACCTCGTGCGCACAGTGAAGGAAAAAATCATGACACTGCCTGAGCATACAGAGGTGTACCCGGGCCACAACGACACAACAACCATAGAAAACGAGAGGATGTATAACCCTTACTTATGATAGTAGTAGTATTTAATAAACCGGATTTTGAATATGATGTGCACTCACTGCTTAAGGAGTTCTTCCCTCAGGAGGATGTGCAGATGTACTATAGCTGCTCACCTGATGAGGTGGAGGGGAAAAACCTGGCCTGCACACACCACGAGATGACAGCTGATGGCGTAAAGGAATTTGCGGATGCCTCACAGGTATTTAAGATAGACTATGTGGGCGATGAAATTGCAGTGGAGTGGACGGTGAATAGAGCCGGAAAAAGAATCTGCACAAAAATATCCGTAGACAGTGCAGACCGCAAGGAAACTAAAAACCGCCTTAAGCTCGCCCTGTATTCCATGATAGAAAAGGGCACAGGAAAGAGTCTTCCGTGGGGCACACTCTCAGGCATCAGACCGACCAAGATAGCCATGAAATGCATAGAGGACGGCATGAGCGATAAGGAAACCTACGACTATCTTAAGGAAACCTACCTCGCAAGCGATGAGAAAATCGACCTCTCAATAGGCATAGCAAAGCGCGAGAAGGCACTGCTCGATAAGGTGGACTATGACAACGGCTACAGCCTGTACATAGGCATACCCTTCTGCCCGAGCACCTGCGCATACTGCTCGTTTACCTCATACTCGCTGGGTGTGTGGAAAAACCGCGTGGACGATTACCTCGACGCACTCGAGAAGGAGATAGACTACACGGCGCAGAAGTTCTACCACAAAAAGCTAAACTCCATCTACATAGGAGGCGGCACACCGACCACACTAAGCCCTGCCCAGCTTGACAGGCTTATCAGAAAAATTAAATGCAGCTTTGATTTAAAGGACTGTCTGGAATTTACCGTGGAGGCAGGCAGACCGGATTCCATCACGAGAGAAAAGCTCATGGCACTAAAGAAAAACGGCATCAGCCGTATATCAGTAAATCCGCAGACCATGAAGCAGCAGACACTTGATATAATAGGAAGACACCACACGGTAGACGATACGATACAAAGCTTCAAGCTCGCGCGTGAGCTGGGCTTTGACAACATAAACATGGATCTCATCATGGGACTTCCCGAGGAGACACTCGATGATGTAAGGCACACAATGGAGCTGGTGAAGGAGATGGCACCTGACAACGTCACCATCCATTCACTCGCAGTAAAGCGAGCTGCAAGACTCACCATCTTCAAGGACCGCTACAGTGATATGCAGATGGTCAACACCCAGGAGCATATGGATCTCTGCGCAGCCTACTGTAAGCAGATGGGGCTTGAGCCATACTACCTCTACAGACAGAAGGGCATGGCAGGTAACATGGAAAACGTAGGCTATGCGGCAAAGGGCAAGGCCGGCGTATATAACATATTGATAATGGAGGAAAAGCAGACCATCGTGGCGTGCGGAGCAGGAGCAAGCACCAAGCGTGTCTGGCCCGTACCGAATCCGGATGGCACACACCGCATTGACAGATGCGAGAATGTCAAGGATGTAGGGCAGTATATCGCAAGGATTGATGAGATGATAGAGAGGAAGCAGAGGCTGTTTGAGGGAAAATAAGCAGTATGATATATAATAATGTATAATATTGGTGCTGTAATACCATAGTGATTAGCGAATGTGTCAAAAATTATAAAGAAAACCTAATATTCATTGACATAGAATTAAAAATGAGTGAAAATAAATTACTGAAAAACCCTGATTAGATACAGAAAAAGATACAAATAACCGAATAAAACAAAACAGGCTAAAATAATTCGAGGGAGGACAAAGGTACCTCCCCCGTAGTAGGTATAGAGGGAAATAAAAGATACCACAAGGAGAATTTGGAAAGAATGTACAGAAAGAAAGGCAGAGGATGGGCAAAGCATATAGATTTTATGCTTTATGTAGCAAGACTAGCGCTCAAGAGCTTCATTTCTTCAATATACTAGTGGGAGATATGAGCCTTGTGGGCACAAGACCACCAACACTCGATGAGTGGGAGAAGTATGAACCACATCACAGAGCCAGAATGTCATTCAGACCGGGACTGACCGGGTTGTGGCAGGTGAGTGGCAGAAGCAATATCACGGACTTTGAGGATTATTTTTAAGACTGTTGTAAGTATTATGCAAAGTGATGGGGCGATATAGAAAACCATCACATTGGGAAATCCTATCCATACGGATGCGTACATAAAAAATCTTGGGATGAAGGAGATCAGAGGACATGAAAGTATGTTTAGTTGGTTCGTCAGGAGGACACCTGACACATTTATATATGTTAAAGCCATTTTGGAAGGACAAAGATCATTTCTGGGTCACTTTTGATAAGGAGGATGCAAGAAGCCGGCTCGAAGGTGAAAAAATGTATCCTTGTTATTATCCGACAAACCGGAGTCTAAAGGCTCTTATTAAGAATACCAAGATTGCATGGAATGTGTTACATAAGGAAAAGCCAGACTTGATTATTTCATGCGGTGCAGCAGTTGCGGTCCCGTTTTTTTATATTGGTAAAATGATGGGCGCAAAGTTGGTTTACATCGAGGTTTTTGATCGAATTGATAAACCGACAATGACAGGAAAGATGGTTTACCCCATTGTGGACAAGTTTGTTGTGCAGTGGGAAGAGCAGAAAAAGGTTTATCCAAAGGCGGTTAACCTTGGAAGTATATTCTAAGTAGATGACGAGAAAATGATTTTTGTGACGGTAGGAACACATGAGCAGCCATTTAATCGGCTGATTCAGAAAATAGATGAATTAAAGAAAGACGGCATTATAAACGAAGATGTAATTATCCAGACTGGATTTAGTACATACGAGCCGAAATACTGTCAGTGGAGTAAGTTGATTCCATATCAGCAGATGGTGAAAAATGTGGCCGACGCCCGTATTGTAATCACTCACGGTGGTCCGGCAAGTTTTATCATGCCACTACAAATAGGTAAGACTCCTATTGTTGTGCCGCGTCAGCACCAGTTCAACGAGCATGTAAATAATCATCAGGTTGAGTTTGCAAGGAATGTGGCTCAGAGAATGGGAACGATTATTCCAGTGGAGGACATTAATACACTGGGAGATATCATAACGAACTATGATCAGATTGTTGCCGACATGGGACATGGTATGAGTAGTAATAATGCCAAGTTTAATGAGAAACTTGAAAAACTGGTAGACGATTTGTTTGGTGGGGAAAACTGATGAAAGAATTACTAATAATGGCAAAGTCACTAGGTGGCGGCGGATCTGAAGTGGCTTTGATAGAATTAATTAATGCACTTCCCGAAGAACTTTACAATATAACACTTGTATTGCTTGATTCGGACAATGAATATGCTTACCGTCTAAAAAAGAATGTTAATATTGTTCAGTTGACTTTTAATAGTTCTTTTGCAAAATCACTGGTTTCAATGTATGCTTTTCCGGCAAAGGTATTGAAAAAATTATCGGTTAACTCATTTATTGCATATTATGATTTTATTTCGAATTGTGTGACGAACGTTTTTGAAAAGACTTATGACATTGCTATTGACTTCTATGGATATGGTTCATTTGTGACAGCTTTCTTGGCGACGAAAATACAAGCAAAGAAAAAGGCAACATGGCTTCATGATGAAAAACCATACTGGATGAAAAGCGTTCAAAAATACTTATGCGAATATGACAAGATTTATGGCGTGTCCCAGGCAGTTGTTGATGCATTTTGTAGAGAGTATCCGCATTATAAAGATAAGGCTGCCGTATTTTATAATGTAATTGATATTGAAGAAATCAAGCGAAAGTCTGAACAAGATGAGATAATACCGTTCAAGGAAAGCTTTAATATTGTAACTGTTGGTCGATTGACAGAACAGAAAGGCTATGACATTGCTATAAAAGCAGCAAGCATTTTGAAGAAGAGGAAAATCAATTTTGCATGGTATGCTATTGGTGGTGGCAGAGATGAAAAAAAGCTAAAGAAATTAGTAGAGAAGTACTGTCTGGAAAATCAATTTGTTTTTCTTGGTCGTAAAAAAAATCCATACCCATATATGAAGCACTGCGATTTATATGTTCAACCATCTCGCCATGAGGGGTATGTAATTACTTTGGTAGAGGCACGTGCATTATGTTTGCCAATTCTGTCTTCGGACATTCCTTCAGCAAGAGAGCAGATACAAGATGGTATCAATGGATACGTTGCTGAACTGAGTGCGGAAGATCTGGCAGATAAAATTGAGTATTTATATAACAATCCTTCTCAAAGGAAAAAGACTGTTGAGTATTTGAAAGAACATCCGATTGATTTCTCTACGGAGTTACTAAAGCTAGAAATTATTTGAAAAGAGATTGTTTATGAGAAAATTTAAAGTAGTAATGATAACTTCATACTTTGATAGAAATGGAGTAACATCCCAAGTAATAAATTATGCTACAAACTTGGACAAAAATAAATTTCAGGTAGCGATTGCCGCTGGAGAGCCTTATGACATCGGCTATGAAAAAGCATGTCAAGAGAATAACATAGAATTGTGTAAGCTGCCACAAAAACAGAAAAATGCATACATGTATTATAAGACTATTTATTCTTTTCTAAAAAAAAAGAAACCAGATATTGTTCATGTACATGGTAGCAGTACATTAATCGCCGTAGAACTTTTTACCGCTATGTTAGCAGGTGTACCTGTACGAATTTCTCATAGCCATAATACAACTTGCTCACATCCGTTGTTACATGAGACGCTAAAACCGTTTTTGAAAGTGGTGTCAAATTGTTATTTAGCATGTGGCGAACTTGCAGGAAAGTGGATGTATGGCAACGGAGCATTTAAGGTTATACCGAATGCCTTTGAGACCGAAGCATTTGCTTTAAATTCAGAGACTAGATTATTAATTAGAAAAAAACTAGAGGTGGGCGATAATTTAGTAATTGGGCATATAGGCAAATTTAACAACCAGAAAAATCAAAATTATTTAATTCGCGCCTTTGAGAAGCTGTCATATGAAGATGATAAAGCAATACTGCTTTTGGTGGGAAATGGGCCAGATTTGGAGGAGATAAGAAATCAGGCACAGCATACAGCATGCGCAGACCGTATTATCTTTTGGGGAGCAACTGAGAATCCGGAATATTTATATTCTGCTATGGATGTTTTTGCTTTACCCTCTAGGTTTGAAGGGTTACCTGTTGTGCTTCTCGAAGCACAAATTTCAGGATTGCCTTGTATCGTGTCGGATAAAGTAACACGAGAGGTGGATTTTGGGGATATTATTTGGAAATCAATAGAGGATGATCCACAAATATGGGCAGATACAATTTTATCAATGGGGCAAAGGACAGAAGTACAGAGAAAGCAATATCGCTTGCAACATGTAAAGCAAATTGCACGTTATGATATTAAAGAATCCGCAAAATTGGTTGAGAATATTTATGAGTGTAAATTACTAAAAAAGAAATAAAAGAAAAATTAAGAAAAAAAATTAACAATTAAGCTACATATAGTTTATGAAAGGGGATTAATATGCCAACATATGAAGGATTAAGGCTGAAAGTATTATGAAAATACTTCACAAGTTTTACATTGGTTTAGTGAGTGCATGGAAGATGTTCTGTGCCAAAGTTTGTGCTCATGGGAAGCTTCAAGTAAAATGGGTCAATTCGATTAGAGGAGCTTTCAAGACTGAAGTTATAGGTAACGGATCTATTACAATTGGACGGTTTTTAATGTCAAGAGGTCCATTGTATCTAAAGTCTGTAAATGATGGAAAACTGACGATTGGCGACGATGTGTTTTTTAATCATAATTGCTCTATAACCTGTGCAGAGAAGGTAACGATTGGAAATCATTGTATGTTCGCCAATAATATTGTTATCATCGACCATGACCATGTGATAGGTGGTAATGGCGTGACAGGTGAACTTACTGCAAGGCCGGTAATTATTGAAGATCACGTTTGGTGTGGAGCCAATGTAACGATAACAAAAGGTGTTCATATTGGATCTGGTGCTGTTATTGGTGCGAATGCTGTAGTAGTAAATGACATTGAAGCCCATGCAATTGTTGCAGGTGTCCCAGCTAAAAGAATTAAATAACATAAAATAGTAGAGGAAATAAAATGATACCCAAAATGATTCATTATTGCTGGTTTGGCGGAAAACCACTACCGAAAGATGTTTTAGATTGTATTAAAACATGGAAAAAATATTGCCCGGATTACGAAATCAAACGATGGGATGAGTCAAATTTTGATGTGAATAGCCATCCGTTTATGAAAGCAGCGTATGAAGCAAAAGCATGGGCGTTTGTTTCGGATTATGCAAGATTGAAAGTGGTATATGATAACGGCGGAATCTATTTAGATACTGATGTTGAACTTCTGAAAAAACCTGATTTTCTGTTAGAAAATCAGTGTTACATAGGGATTCAGCAACCTGAATCCCTATGTACCACTGGACTTGGTTTTGGTGCCCAAAAATCAAGTCCAGTGGTACAAAAGATGATGGAATGCTATGATTCGATTTCTTTTACAGATCAGAAAAAAAGCACATTTGCGTGTCCGTGGCTTAATGATAAGGTGATTCGTTCATTTGGTAAGGTTAGCAATGAAGATATTACCTACCTAAAAGAAGTAACGGTATATCCGCCACGTTTTTTTGATCCGCTTTCGACGGGTAATACAAAGAATTTACTTTGTGATGAAACAGTGTCGATTCATCATTACGCAGCAACATGGGCGGGTAACAAGCAGAGATGGAAGAGAAAGCTGATTCGTTTTTTTGGGGAAGATAGATATTTTAAGTTAAAGAAGTTGTTTCGACGAGTACAGTAGCATTTGGGGAAAACAAGCAAAGGAAACGATGAAATGGAATGGTTGACACTATTTATATATATATTGATTATTTTTTTTAATATTTTTTTTGACAAATTTATTCCATATGCTAACTATACAGATGAGCTGATATGCTTGCTTTTTATGGCTATAGCTATCGTATATATTTGTAAAGATAAAGGGAAAGTGGCTGTTAATAAGGAACAAAAAAATAGCATATTATGCATTCTGTTAGTGCTTTTTATTGGAATTGTGGGAAATGTTATGTATGGATATATGCCATCAGTTTCCGTAATTGGGAGAGATATAATAGGAACGTTTAAGTTCTTTATTATATATTTGGTCGGAAGAAGAATTATTGTAAAAAATAATATTCGATTGAACTCGAAAAAAATAATAAGTACAGCAAAAATTATAATAACTGTTATTTTTGTTTTTGGAATAGTTAATTTGCTTGTAAATACTGGAATAGCAGATGAAGTAAGATATGGCCTTAGAAGTTATAAGTTTATTTATTCTCATTATACGTACCTTGTTTATAATGAAGTGCTCTTATACAGTATTCTAGCAACAGAGGATAAAAGAAATGCAGTGTTTAAGATAATGTCGCTGCTTTCAATTGCGGCAACTTTCCGAACAAAGGGATTTATTACGATTGCATTTATCTTAGCGTATTACCTCTTGAATTTTGCTAAAAAGAAAAGAATATCATTTAAAGATATTTTCAAACCGGTTTATATTGCTCCAATCGGAATTGTATGCTTTTTTATTTCAAAAAGCAAAATTCAGCAATATTTATCATGGGGAGCGAGTCAAAGCATAAGAGTTGGTGTACATAGCGTTGGATTAAAAATCGCAAATGATCATTTCCCTTTTGGAACAGGTTTTGGGACATTTGGAACGAATATCTCTTATAAAAATCAGTCACAACTATATAATATTTATAATTCGTTGAATTATTCTCATCTAATGAATTATGGATATGCTACAATGTCGGACGTGTACTGGCCATCAATTTATGTTCAATTTGGTTATATTGGAATGATTGTTTATGTGATACTGATTATACAAATTTGCAAAGATTTGTTGAATAACGCAATGCTGAATAACAGGTGTAAATTTTCAATATTATTGATTCTATTTTATATGGTTTCTGCAAGCTTGAGTGAAGCTACATTTAGCAATGAATCTGGAGCGTTTTCGGCTGTGGTTATATTAATAATAGTTGCAATATCAAGAAAAAATTCGCTTATAAAGTGTGATTGCAAGGATAACGAGGGGATAAATTGTGGATGATTTAATAAGCGTTATTGTTCCAGTATATAATGTGGAAGATTATTTGGAAAAAAGTTTGTCTTCATTGTTAATTCAAACATACAGAAAGCTTCAAGTTATTATAATTGATGATGGCTCAACAGACAACAGTGGGGAAATATGTGATTATTATGGAGCAAACGATGGGCGGATTGAGGTTTACCATATACAAAATGCGGGGGTTTCCAATGCGCGTAATCAGGGGCTGAACTACGCAAAGGGAAAATACATTTATTTTTTTGATCCTGATGATTCCCTTGAGCCGGATGCGCTTTGGACGCTCTATAAACAAATAAAAAATGGAGCGGATTTAGTAGAGTGTTCATATTTTAAGGACTTCACAAATGTAAAGGAGGAAGTAATTCATCCGGAGAAAAAAATTTCCAGTCAAGAGGCTATCAGAAGTTTATTACTGTGGGATGGATATCTAACATCATTTTGCTGGGATAAACTGTATAATAAAGAAAAAATTGGAGATATAAGGTTTGACTCAAAATTAAAGATTGGCGAAGATAATCTTTTTGTGTTTGAGTATTTGCTCAAGTGCGAAAGTGTTATAGTGCTAGACTGCCCACTGTATAACTATCTGATAAGAGAAAATTCTGCTATTGGAAATGTGTACACAGAAAAAAAGAAAGATTCAGTTCGTGCAGCAGGAACAATATATGAAATATGTAGTAAGCGAAGTATGATGCACTATGAAGCTAAAATTCATGTTGGGTTGGCATCTTTTTTTTCATATGCGAATTTATTGAATACGGTTCCTTATGAGAAAATAAAAGAATTTAAAAGTGATTGCAAATTTTACATTGATTCTATGAAAGTATGTTCTTGTGGGCTTCTTTGGAAATTGGTTGGAATAAAAATGACTATTCTTTATAAAACGGCGCAGTACATTCCGTTTCTGTATAAGGCATCGGGCTTCATACGAAGGAAAAGCCGTTAATAAATCAGTATCATTCTTTTTCGTCAATAAAGCAACTGATAAAAAGGATAATATGTAAAGTATACTGGCTAGCTGTTTAAAAAGAAAATTACATAGCGTAGTTTATTAATGTCGGTTTATGTAAAAATTGTGGAAGGAGTTGAGAAAAAATGAGAAATCAAAGATCTATTGGTGTCAATGCAGGACTCAACATGATTAGAACGGCATTTCAGGTGATTTTTCCATTGATTACTTTTCCGTATGTATCACGAGTCCTTCATGTTGAAAATATAGGAATTTACAATTTTTGTCAGTCGGTTATTTCGTATTTTTCATTGCTGGCGGCTTTAGGAATTAGCACCTATGCTATCAGAGAGGGAGCAAGATATCGAGATAATGAAGAAAAGATGTCATTATTTGCTTCGGAGGTCTTTTCAATTAACTTTATTTCGACAGTTTTTTCGTACCTAATTTTAGGAGTGTGTATCCTTTTAGTTCCAAGATTTAACCAATATAGTTCAATAATGGTAGCGTTAAGCATAAGCATAATGTTTACGCTGATTGGAAGTGAATGGATATTTCAAATTTATGAGGACTATAAATATATCACAATTCGAGGCATTTTGTTTCAGTTTATTTCATTAATACTTATGTTTGTACTCGTTAGGAATAGCAGTGATTTGTTTGCTTATGTATGGATCACAGTTATATCATGCAGCGGCGCAAATATACTTAATGCTGTTTCTAGAAGAAAATATTGTAAGATAAGACTTACCATTAATGCAAAAATTCTAACGCATTTGGCTCCAATATTAGTTCTGTTTGCAACATCAGTAGCGACAACAATATATACGAATGCAGATACTACAATGCTTGGTTTCTTTTCAGGAAATAAATCAGTTGGATTGTATTCTGTTTCCACCAAAATCTACACTATTGTAAAACAAATGCTGGCTGCAATTATTATTGTTTCAATTCCGAGATTATCTGCTTATCTGGGAGAGAAAAAAATAGACTATTTTAATAGAACAGCCAACCAGATTTTGAATGCACTTGTTGTGATTGTCGTTCCGGCAATGGTTGGATTGATTGCATTAAGCAAAAACATAGTTTTTATTATTGCAGGACAAGAATATGTTGATGCAAATATATCGCTTAAGATTCTTTCTGTTGCGTTGCTTTTTAGCATTTTTAGTTGGTTCTATACATCGTGCATTCTAATACCTTATAGGTGCGAAAATAAGGTGTTGATGGCAACGATTGTTGCGGCTCTTGTTAATATAGGATTAAATTTTATCCTTATTCCAACATTCCAGCAGAATGCTGCGGCATTTACTACTGTTATTGCGGAGTTACTGTCAATGGTTATAACATGGTGGTATGGAAGAAAATATTTTAGGGTCAGTTTTCTAAAAAAGGACATTCTCTCAGTTGCTATAGGATGCCTGGCAATATGGACTATATGTTCTATATCAGAAAAATATATTAGTTCAGTACTGATTTCTACAGTTTTTTCAGTGACTGCTTCGGTTGTTATTTATATGATTGTTCTGTTAATAATGAAGAATCAGGCGGTAAAATTAGTTTTAGAGATACTTCATATCAAAAAATAATTTTTTTTTTTTACACACGAAAATACAGCCGGCAACGATCTTATGGTCGTAAATGCACCATAGCGAGTACTCCTTAAATTTTACA
>ULOU01009443.1_pt1 | contig 74120 bp, 55 predicted proteins | sample 1952821 | NCBI WGS metagenome assembly ULOU01 (sample SAMEA4835610, study PRJEB28245) | human gut metagenome | biome: gut microbiome; material: fecal sample | place: Denmark | collected 2008 | reverse complement strand
CAGCCTCTGAAACAGACCGCAAAGGAAGATGACCGGGAGATAACGGAGGAACAGATCGCGGCGTGTGATGCATTATTTGACAAGCTGCTGCAGGGAATCAGTACAACCTGACAGGTATAGGTATAAACAGCGGAAGAAACAGCATATATTATATCCAAAATAACAATTGGAAGTGGTTACAGTCAAAAAACTGTATGTAGTTTCGGGAATTATGATGTGTCTGTTTCTGACAGGCTGTGCCGGAATGGCGAAGAGCAAAACGAGGAAAAACGGAAATGTGGCAACACCGGGAGACTGTCAGATGCAGAATGAGGGAAATCGGACGGCTGATGGTTCCGGTGGACAAAATGGCAGTCCGGACGGACGAAAAGGGGGAAATGATAATGGAAGTGTAGAAGACCGGACAGAAGCGGCGACGGAGGATATGACGCTGCTTCGTGATTATGATGCAGTCAGTAATAAGAAGTTTTCATGGTACATTGTACGGGATAAAAATCATGGGATCAGTGACTGCGATCACAGTTTTTCGATCGAACAGTATGATGCATATTATGTGGATCAGGATGCCGGAGATGACAAGGTTATATATCTGACCTTTGACTGCGGTTATGAGAACGGATATACAGAACAGATGCTGGACACGTTAAAGAAGCATAATGCAAAAGCTTGTTTTTTCGTCACACAGACGTATATCAGGGATAATGTGGAGCTGGTAAAAAGAATGAAAGAGGAGGGCCACCAGGTTGGCAACCATACAGTTACCCATCCTTCCATGCCCGGTATCAGTGTGGAAAAACAGAAGGAAGAATTGCAGACCTGTGCTGATTATATGAAAGAGGCCACGGGTTACCGGATGGATCCATATTTCAGACCGCCGAGCGGTGAGTACAGTGAAAGGGTGCTCCAACTGGCAAAGGATATGGGGTATAAGACCATTTTCTGGAGCATGGCATATTTGGATTATGATGTAAATAATCAGCCGGGGAAAGATTATGTGATCGAGCATTTTGATAAATATTATCATAATGGCGCAATTCCGCTCATGCATAATGTGTCGGAGTCAAATGCGCAGGCGTTAGATACGGTGTTGTCAAATTTAACAGAACTTGGTTACAGATTTGTATCACTTGATGAAATGTTCGAAAAATAGTTGATTATGGGGTTTCCTTTTGTTACAATTATCCATAGCTTTGAAAAATCATATAAGCAAGGAGAGATAATAAAATGGCAAAGACAGTAAGTTTCGATTTTAAGAATGTTGCTGGTATGGCTTCCGCTGAGGATATCGCAGCTATTAAGGAAGAAGTTGTTGCAGCAAAATCAACACTTGTAAACAAGACCGGTGAAGGAAATGATTTCCTTGGATGGATCAATCTTCCGGTTGATTATGATAAGGAAGAGTTCGCAAGAATCAAGAAAGCGGCTGCTAAGATCCAGTCAGATTCAGATGTTCTGGTAGTTATCGGTATCGGCGGTTCTTACCTTGGCGCAAGAGCAGCGATCGAAGCTTTAAGACACAGCTTTTATAATTCAGTAGATAAAGAGATTCGTAAAACCCCTGAGATCTATTATGCAGGAAGTAATATCAGCAGTACCTATATGGCACACCTGTTACAGGTGATTGGAGACAGAGATTTCTCTATCAACATCATTTCCAAGTCAGGTACAACTACAGAGCCTGGTATTGCATCCAGAATTTTCAAGAAGAAATTAATTGAGAAATATGGTAAAGAAGAAGCAGCTAAGAGAATCTATGCTACAACAGATAAGGCAAAGGGAGCATTGAAGACACTTGCTACAGAAGAAGGATATGAGACATTCGTGGTACCTGATGATGTAGGTGGACGTTTCTCAGTTCTGACAGCAGTAGGTCTTCTTCCGATCGCAGTAAGCGGTGCAGATATTGATAAGCTCATGGAAGGTGCTGCATCAGCAAGAAAAGACTGCCTTGCAGAGAACTTTGACGACAGCGATGCTATGAAGTATGCAGCAGTTCGTAATATCCTGTACAGAAAGGGCAAGTCCATCGAGATCCTTGCCAACTTTGAGCCGGCATTACATTTCGTAGCAGAATGGTGGAAGCAGTTATACGGCGAGAGCGAAGGAAAAGACGGTAAGGGATTATTCCCGACAGCAACTGACTTTACAACAGACCTTCATTCATTAGGACAGTTTATCCAGCAGGGTTCACAGAACCATTTCGAGACAGTAATCAATGTGTTACATCCAACATGTGAGATCGTAATGGAAGAAGAGGATTGTGATCTTGATGGTCTGAACTACCTTGCAGGCAAGACAGTAGATTTTGCAAATAAGAGTGCTATGAACGGAACAATTCTTGCACATGTTGATGGCGGAATTCCAATCATCCAGATCAATATTGACAAGATCGATGAGTTCACATTAGGTGAGCTGTTCTACACATTTGAGTTTGCATGTGGTATCAGCGGATACACTCTTGGAGTAAATCCATTTAACCAGCCAGGTGTAGAAAGCTATAAGAAGAACATGTTCGCATTACTTGGTAAGCCTGGTAATGAGGAACTTGGTAAGGAACTTCTTTCCAGAATCAATGGTTAATAATTTAGATAGAAAATGATGATAAGCCGGCGGCATACGCATGAAAACGCGGATGCCGCCGGTTTTCGATAATGTTCGAAAGGTTTATTTGTAATTATATGAAGATGGTATTTTATATAAAACAGGTATTGAAAATGGCGATGCAGCAGATTTATCTGCCGCTGCTCTATAAACGGTATGCCGGAAAGCCGGTTGAAAAGGGGCTGGTGATCTTCGCCGATGCACATCATGAGGAACTGCCTTTTTCTATGAAAAAAATGTATGAAACACTGCAATGGGATCCGGAGTATAAGAACGAAACTTGGGTCACCGATTTTGGAAAGATGGGATATGGCAGTCTGTTAAAGTGGCTGAGGCAGTTTATGAAGCGGTATGCAGTCGCAGAATATGTATTTATCTGTGATAATTTTCTTCCTGTATCGGCCTGTGAGAAACGTCCGGAGACAAAGGTGGTACAGCTCTGGCATTCCGGCGGGCTGCTTAAGAAAAGCGGATATGACACGACGGAAGATATTCCGAAGATGTATAAAGGCGATTCGGTTTACAAAAACTATGATCTGCTGACAGTCAGCGCACCGTGTTGTGTACCGGTGTTTACAAAGACAATGCGGCTTGCTTCGGGAGTTGTACAGGCGACCGGGATCAGTCGGTCGGACTATTATTATGATGATGCATGGAATCAGGCAAACCATGAGGAATTTTATCGGAAATATCCGGAAGCAAAAGGGAAAAAAGTAATTCTCTGGGCTCCTACATTTCGGGGAAATGCGGCTATGCCGACACTCTGTGGAATGGAAGAGATACAGAGAGTTATGAAAGAAACAGAAGATCGTTATTACTGGGTGATCAAGTTGCATCCACATCTGGAAGAAAAGGGAATGAAGTCGAATTGCGATCTGCCGTCCGAGAAAATATTTGCGGTTGCAGATCTGCTCATCACAGATTATTCTTCGATATTATTTGACTATATGGCATATAAGAAGCCGTTTTTATTTTTTGCACCGGACTTTGATTCGTTTGACCATGCCAGAGGCTTCTATGTTCCATATGATTCCTTCCCGTGTAAGGTGGTTACGGATGGAGCGGGGCTTCCTGCGGCAATCGAGTATGAACTGTCCGAGCGGGATCCTGCAGAGATCGAAAAGTGCTTTGCTTATCATATGTCGATGTGTGATGGTAAGGCAACGGAGAGAATATTGAAAACGATAAAACAAATAACACACAATGCATCAAGTCAAATATAAGTTGAATTTTTCTTGATTTCGTTATAAAATTAATGTATCTATGCAGAATGGGGAAAGTCTATATAGCATTCTGTATCGCACAATTGCGGCAAAGAAGTGAAAAATTTAAAATAAACAGAAAAAAGGAGAAACAGTAGATGAATATAGCAATTATTTTTGCAGGCGGCAGTGGAGTAAGAATGGGAGCGGGAATTCCAAAGCAGTTCCTTGAGATCAACGGAAAACCGATCCTGGTTCATACATTACAGTTATTCCAGTATCATGATCAGATCGATGCGATCTACATCTCGGTTCTCGAGGATTATATTCCTTATGTAGAAGATCTGGCAGAAGAGTATCATCTGACAAAGGTAAAACATGTATTGGCCGGTGGAGCAACTTCTCAGGATTCTATTTACAATGCACTTAAAATGGCAGAGTCTGAATGCCCGGAGGATTCTATTGTTCTGATCCATGATGGTGTTCGACCATATGTTTCATATGATGTTATTTCCAACAATATAGAGAGCGTTAAAAAGTACGGTAATGCGATCACATCGACTGCCTGCTATGAGACGATCATGATCAGTGAAAATGGTGTCGAGATCGATTCGGTACCACCTAGAAAAGACACATATTCAGCACAGGCACCGCAGTCCTTCTACCTGAAGGATATCATTGCCGCTCATGATGTTGTCCGTGCAACTCCAACCGGATATGAAGGAATGGTTGATGCATGTACCATTATCAGAAGTCAGAATATTGTGGCACATATTGTTGAAGGCAACAGAGGAAATATCAAGGTTACGACACCGGAAGATGTATATATGTTTCGTGCGTTGTTACAGTATAAAGAAAATGAACAGGCTTTCGGACTTGGCATCACGAATAAGATTGATACAAGAATGAGCCAGTATAAGAAGAAAAGCGAGAAATAGAAATGAATAAAAAATACAATGGAGCCCTCGACTTCTGGAAATTTGTGTTTTGCCTGGTGATACTTGTATTCCATGTAGGTGAGGTATATGGCGGCAAGCATGGATATCTGTTGGAATGGGGACGATATGCGGTTGAGATGTTCTTTATCGTATCCGGATATTTCATGTGTGTGTCAGCTGCAAAAGCAGAAGAACGGCATACAGGTATTTCTCTCGGGAAAGAGACATTCGGCTTTGCCCTTCATAAGATCCGACGGATCTTACCGGCATATTTGTATTGCTATGCACTGGGGCTTTGTGTATGGTTTGTGGAAGTCGGCCGATATGTATATTTAAAGGAAGGAATTATCGGATTATTTATTGCGATTGTGAAGATGATTCCGAACTTTTTACTGCTGTCCATGTCAGGCGTGCAGGGAACTCAGGTTGTGATGATCACTTGGTATATTTCGGCTATGCTTATCGCCATGCTGGTGATCTATCCATTATTACGAAAGTATAAGGACACTTATACACTGATCATTGCTCCTGTTACCGCGCTTTTGATATCAGGATATTTTTATAATACTGTCGGATATAATGGCTTTACGAAGTTTGAAGGTGTTATCACGCATGGCATCTTGCGTGCCTTTGTAGGCTTGAATATAGGATGTCTGGTATATATGTTTGCAGAATATCTGAAGAAGAAAGAATTTCGTCCGTCAGTAAAACGGCTTCTCGGAATCGCAGAGCTTCTGCTGTATCTGCTTGCGATCTTTATGATGCATGAAGGTGGAAAGACCTGTGTATTTTATAATAACATTTTGCTGTTGTTTGCGATATCGATCACTGCCAGTAAGCAGTCGGCAATATCAGGTGTTTTTGATAATAAAGTAAGTAAATTCCTGGGAGAGATGAGCTTGTTTATCTATCTTTGCCAGAGCCCGGCGCGGGCAACTGTCCGTTATATCTTCCCGGATGTATCGTATTGGACAGGATTTGCATACATTGTAGGTCTGACATTTGTTTCTGTGGCATTCGGTATGATTCTGATCCATTGGATCGCACGGATGAACAGACAGAAAACACAACTAAAATAAACAGGATACAGATTATCCGGAAAGGACAGATTCGTCATGAACGAAAATAAACATACAAATAAAAGACATGATTTTTATACACAGATGCCTCTCTATATGATCGCATTGTTTGTGGTGTTTGATATCTGGATGTTTACGATCAGTGTGGCAGCAGGTGTGGTAGGTATCATTATTACTGCTGTTTATGCGGCTATGACTATCGTCCTTTATATATCTTCACGTGTATCAAGTGACGCATTATTTGCAAATCAGGCGATGGAAAATGGTAGAGTTCAGAAGGATCTGATCCGGGAATTCCCTATACCATACGCTATCTTAGACAAGACGGGAAGACTTGCATGGGTAAATGATGAATTTGCACATATCACGAATACAAGTAAGCGTAAGCTGATGCGGCTTACAGCTATGCAGGTGTTTGAGGGCTTAACACATGAGATGATACCGGCTGAGGGTGAAGATACGGTTCATGCAGATATCGAATATAATGAAAGAGAATATAAAGTAGAGATCAAGCGTGTCAGGGTAAATCCGAATGGCCCGGTAGATGCGGTTGCTGAACCGGAAGCACCGGAAAGTGCAGAAGCACCGGAGATCGTACTACAGGATACAGGTTTACAGGAGGAGAATAAAAAGACACGTACCTCGAAGAGAAAGAAACATACAGACGGTGTTACCACATTTATTGCCATGTATCTGTTTGATATGACGGAGCAGAACAAACTGGCGAAGGAGAATGAGGAGCAGAAGCTGGTTACTGGTCTGATATATATCGATAATTATGATGAGATATTCGATGATCTGGAGGAAGTCCGTCATTCACTGTTAGTTGCACTTGTAGATCGAAAGATCAATAAATATATGGCAAATGTAGATGCGATTGTACGTTCCTTTGAAAAGGATAAGTATATGTTCGTTATGCCGAAGAAATATCTTCCACAGCTTCAGGAGAATAAATTTGCATTGCTGGATGAGGTAAAAGCAATCAATATCGGAAATGATCTGCCACTTACGTTATCTATAAGTCTTGGAACGGAATATTCCAGCTTTCTGGCTGATTTTGAAGCGGCTCGTTCCGCAATGGAACTTGCACTCGGACGTGGTGGGGATCAGGTTGTCCTGAAATCCAATGATAAGATTACTTATTATGGTGGAAGAAGTCAGGGTACAGAGAAATCTACCCGTGTAAAAGCTCGTGTTAAGACACTGGCATTTAAGGAGCTGTTAGAGACAAAAGAAAAGGTGATCATCATGGCACACAAGGATCCGGATATGGATGCATTCGGATCTGCAATCGGTGTGTATCGTATGGTGAATTCTATGAATAAAGAGGCACATATCGTTATCAATGAAGTGTCATCGGCGATCAGTCCGATCTATGGCAATTTTACAGCAAACAGTATGTATGGTGATGACATGATCATCAACAATGAACAGGCGATCGAGATGATAAATGCGGATACGATGCTGGTAGTCGTAGATGTGAATAATCCGAGTCTGACTGAGTGTGAGGAGCTTATTTCCTATGCAAAGACGGTGGTTGTGTTCGATCATCACAGACAGACAAAGGATGTGATCGCGAATGCGACCCTTTCCTATGTAGAACCATTTGCTTCGTCAGCGTGCGAAATGATCGCGGAGATGTTACAGTACATGGATGAGAAGATCAAGCTTCGCCCGTCTGAGGCAGATGCGATGTATGCAGGTATTCTGATCGATACAGATAACTTCCTGACAAAGACAGGTGTTCGTACATTTGAGGCTGCTGCTTATTTGAGAAGAAGCGGCGCGGACGTTATGCGTGTCAGAAAGATGTTCAGAAGCGATATTGACACATACAGACAAAAAGCAGATGGCGTTAGAAACGCAGAGATGGTTCTTGGGATGTTTGCAGTATCGGTATTTGAGCCGAAAGAAGGACCTGAATCACCGACTGTACTGACAGCCAAGGTGGCAAATGAGATGTTGAATATTGCAGGTGTACGTGCTTCCTTTGTGATCGCACAGTTGGGAGAAAATGTAAAGATATCTGCCCGCTCTATCGATGATGTGAATGTCCAGATCATTATGGAGCGTATGGGTGGAGGCGGACATGCGAATATCGCGGCCGCGCAGTTTAAGAATACGACAAAGGAAAAAGTAAAGAAACAGCTTGTCAACCTGCTTGAGGAGATGTACAAGGAAGGAGATATTTGATATGAAGGTTATATTACTGGAGGATGTAAAGAGTCTTGGGAAAAAAGGTGAGCTGGTAAATGTCAGTGACGGACATGCCAGAAATTATATTATACCGAGAAAACTTGGGCTTGAGGCAACACCAAAGAATCTGAATGATTATAAATTAAAGAAGGCACATGAAGAAAAAGTTGCGGCAGAGAATCTTGCAGCAGCCAAGGCTCTCGCAGCAGAGCTTGAAAAGGCATCTGTAACAGTCGGCATAAAGGTCGGCGAAGGCGGTAGGGCATTCGGCTCTGTATCGTCAAAGGAGATCTCGGATGCGATCAAGAGCCAGTTACATTATGATATTGATAAGAAGAAAATCGTGCTGAAGGATGCGATCAAAGCAATGGGATCATTTACTGTAAAGATCAAGCTGCATCCACAGGTACAGGCAGAGCTTACAGTAAAGGTAGAAGAGGCTGACTAATGGAAGATGCATTTATCAGGAAAAAACAACCATATAACCTGGATGCAGAACAGTCGGTTATCGGCTCTATGATCATGGATCGTGATGCCATAGTAGATGTGTCGGATATACTGACAAAGGATGACTTTTACAGTGCGCAGAATGCGATCCTGTATGAGAATATGATCGAGCTGTTTAAGGAAGGAATGGCAGTCGATCTGATCACGCTGAACAACAGGCTTCGGGAGAAGAATGTTCCGGAGGATGTTGCCGGTATGAGCTACATAGCTGATATCATAGCCGCAGTTCCGACATCGGCAAATGCGAAGTATTATGCGAAGATTGTAGCGGATAAGGCAGTGCTTCGCCGTATGATCAAGATGTGTGAGGATGTCGAAAAGGACTGTTATCTTGACACGGACGATGTAGACGGATTACTTGAAACGGCAGAGAGCGGGATTTACAAGATCGTTCAGCAGAGAAACGGCGCAAATGATTTTGCACCGATCGATTCGATCGTACTTGATGTAATCGATCAGATTGAGGCGGCATCCAGACAGAATACACGAGTTACCGGTGTGCCGACCGGATTCATCGATCTGGATAATATGCTAACGGGTCTGCATGGATCGGAATTGATTCTGGTAGCAGCACGTCCTGCTATGGGTAAGACAGCATTTGTACTTAATATTGCACACCATGTAGCTGTAAAAAAGAGGATCCCTGTTGCTATTTTCAGTCTGGAAATGTCAAAGGAGCAGCTGGTAACACGTATGATCGCCCTTGATTCTCTGGTAAATTCCCAGAAGATCCAGACCGGACAGCTGGTGGACGATGAATGGGATAAGATCATGGAGAGTACGGAGGTAATCGCGGATGCGCCGATCTTCGTAGATGATAATTCGGCGATCACTGTAGCCGATCTTCGTTCGAAGTGTAGAAAATTAAAACAGAACAATGATCTGGGACTTATCATCATCGACTACTTACAGCTGATGAGTACGAATAAGCATGTAGAATCCAGACAGCAGTTCATTTCAGATACATCGCGAGCGTTAAAGGTGCTTGCAAGAGAGCTTAATGTTCCTGTTATTGCGTTGTCGCAGTTGAACCGTGCGGTTGACTCCAGACCGGATCACAAGCCGGTACTTGCCGATCTGCGAGAGTCCGGTGCGATCGAGCAGGATTCGGACGTTGTAATGTTCATTTACCGTGATGATTATTACAATCCGGATACCGAGAAGAAGGGTATTGCAGAGATTATTATAGCAAAACAGAGAAAGGGCGCGACCGGATCGGTTGATCTTGTATGGATGCAGGATTACACGAAGTTTGCAAACAAAGAGCGCCCGCAGATGTAAGCCGCATATGACCAGATATTGATACAAAATGTATAAATATAAATTGAGAAAGAAAGTCCGGATAGATCGGATGTTTAGAGGAGAAAATTAAAATGGTAGTAGAACCAAGAGTAAAAGATTATATCTGTACCACCGCTCACCCGGTTGGATGCGCAGAGAATATTAAGAATCAGATCAAATATGTAAAGGCACAGCCAAAGGTTGACGGACCGAAGAAGGTACTGGTGATCGGAGCATCTACCGGATATGGACTTGCTTCCAGAATCGCGGTTGCATTTGGCTATGGAGCAGATACACTTGGTGTAATGTTCGAGAAAGAGTCAAACGGAAGAAGAACCGCAACCGCAGGCTTCTATAACACAAGAGCATTTGAAGAAGAAGCAAAGAAAGATGGCTTATATGCAAAATCCATCAACGGAGATGCATTCTCATTGGAGGTCAAACAGCAGGTGATCGACACGATCAAAGCGGATATGGGAAAGGTTGATATGGTTATTTACAGCCTTGCAGCACCGAGACGTGTAACACCGGATGGACATAAGTATACTTCTGTTCTTAAGACAGTCGGAGAAGAATATACAAATAAGACTCTGGTTCTAAAAGATAATACAGTTACAATGGCACATATTCCTGCTGCAACAGAGGAAGAGATCGAGAACACTATCAAAGTTATGGGCGGCGAGGACTGGATCGACTGGATGCAGGCATTATCAGATGCAGGCGTTCTGGCAGATCATGTAACAACAGTTGCATATTCATATATAGGACCAAAGATCACATTCCCGATCTATGCCGAGGGTTCGATCGGTATGGCAAAGAAGGATCTGTATAAGTCGAGCGACATTATTAATGAGAAGTTCGCAAATGTATCATCATATATAGCAATCAACAAGGCACTTGTTACACAGTCCAGTGCAGCAATTCCTGTTGTTCCGCTTTACATTACTCTGCTCTATAAGCAGATGAAAGCAAAGGGTGTTCATGAGGGCTGTATCGAGCAGATGGCAAGACTTTTCCTTGATAAGATGGCCGGTGAAGTTGAGACAGACGAAAACGGATTTGTCCGTATGGACGACTGGGAAATGGCAGATGATATTCAGGAAGCAGTTGCTAAGAACTGGGATGCCGTAACCAGCGAGAACGTTAAGGAACTTGCCGATATCGATGGATATTGGGATGAATTCTATAAGATGTTCGGATTTAAGATCGATGGCGTTGATTACAGCGCAGATGTAGATATTATGTAATAAATAATATGAGGTTGTTATGAAGCAGACAGGGCAGACATGGAATAAAAAACAGATATTATGGGCAGTTATTTTGGGACTGGCTCTATGCTTTGTTTTTGCATTGGTGTATAAAGCACAGCTTGCAGATAAATTTACAAAGCCGGTATTTTCTACACTTAAGATAGAACATAAAGATAACGGACAGGTAGAAATGTCCGCAAATAATCCTGTTATTGTAGAAGCCTTTGAATGTACAGTGCCTGATCTTCAGGTATTATATGTTGAAACGGTTGGTGTGATATCAAATCCGGATGCAATGCTTCATATCACAGTCTCTGATGCAGATACGGGAAAGATTTATTATGAGAAAGACCGGCCGGCAAAAGGGGCTGCAAAGAAAAATAAGAAAAAAAGGATCCGCGTAGGAATATGGGATGATCCGGTATTTAAAGAGTCTGAGGGAAAACGGCTTGTGCTTACGATGGAGCTTCAGAACCCGGGTGATACTGTATTCTATGTGAATGCAGATCAAAAGCCGGGACTTGTTGCTATGTTTGGAGGAGATCCGGCAAATAAGACGAATGTCATATCGGGAATGAAATATGCAAGCTGTTGGAAGCTTCGCAGTATGTATGCAGTATTGTGCCTTGCACTTTTTATATTTTTTGAACTCATGTATATGCTTATCGTTGTTAAGAAGCTTCCGGTATTGAAGTTCTATATTCCGATGGCGCTGCTACTTGGAATGATCATGAATGTGGTGATCGCGCCGCATGGTGTACCGGATGAACCATGGCATATAGATACGGCATATAAGTATTCGAATAGGATGATGTTTGCAGGTGACACGGGCATTGAGGGAACGATATATAAGCGTACCTGTGATGTAAAAATGGAGGATATGCTTGCAAATGGAGTAGAGAGTAATTCCTATTACCAGCTGGCACATCATACATTTGAAAGACCGGACGATCAGGAGCTGATAGCAGTTCCGTATGTAGATTCCAGTAATATTGTACCGGGTATTTTCTTTATACCGATGGCATTTGGAATTACGATCGGACGACTGCTTGGACTTTCAACCATGCTAATGTTATTGATCGGAAGATTTATGAACCTGTTGGTATTTGTATTATTGACAGGATTCGCCATACGGATACTTCCGGTTGGGAAGAATATGCTTGCTGCGCTTGGTTTTCTTCCGATCGCGCTTCAACAGGGGGCATCTGCGTCCTATGACGCAATGATAAATGGAATTATATATGTATTTATCGCCTTATGCATGAGTCTTTCGTTGGAGAAAACATATAAGAAGTGGCAGGTAGTCCTGTTGGTGCTCTGTGGTATCTTGACCGCTGTCGTAAAAGGCGGTGTATATCTTCCGTTATTATTGCTGGTATTTTTGTTGATACATGCAAAAAGGAAGGAACATTCTCTGAAAGTAATGCCGAAGCACAAAAAGGGAATACTTATAACAGCAGTGATTTGCGGAATTATAATTGTTTTCTGCGGGGCATTATATTATTATTTTCCGGTTATAAAACAGCTGTTTGCGGGACAGGATACAGCTGTAACAGAGGATACATTATATTCACTCGGATATCTGCTCCGTCATCCGCTTAATGTTGTTTATCTGTATTGGAATACATTGATTAACGGAGGAGAAACGCTGTTGCGTGGATTCTTTGGCGGCCTTTTGTCATGGCTTGATATAAAGATCAGTTGGGTATTGCTGTTGGTGTTGGTATTCAGTCTGGTATTGTTTGCAAATGTTGAGGGTGATAAATATTGCGGAAATAAAAAGGAACGCATATATATGTTTGCGGTATTCCTGATATCGCTTGTATTGATCCTGCTGTCGATGCTGGTTGCATTTACATCGATATCATCAAGTAAGATCAGTGGCGTACAGGGAAGGTATTTTCTGTGTATTGCTCCGTTACTTTATTTGGCAACCACGACATCACTCGTTAATGTAAGTGAGGAGAAGTGCAGGAAGGTCTGGATGACTGTGATAGCGACTGAGATATTGATCGTATTGCAGATTGTTGTCGGAGCAATGTAGGCTGGAGAAACTGCTCGGATATAAAAATGGCGAGATAAATGGAGAAGAAAAATGGCTGAAAAGAAGCATACATTTGTTATATGTGCATATAAGGAAAGTCCATATCTGGAAGCGTGCATCCGGTCTTTGAAGAAGCAGACGGTTGCAAGTGCCATTTGTCTGGCAACATCAACGCCAAGTGATTATTTAAAAAATATATGTGAAAAATATGATATAGCCTATTATATCCGTGATGGAAGATCTAATATCGCGGATGATTGGAATTTTGCTCTATCTGTGGCAGATACAGAATATGTAACGATCGCACATCAGGATGATATCTATGAGGCTGCGTATACAGAGGAGATATTGAAGATAGCGGATCAGAAAGATACAGAAGCAAGAAAAACGCTCTTATTATTTTCTGATTACAGAGAGCTGATAGATGACAGAAAGTATTCGGATCGTAAGAATCTGAAGATAAAAAGGATTCTGCTTGGTCCGTTAAAAAATGAAAAGAAGCAGGGGCGCAGATGGAGGAAACGGGCTGTGCTCAGATTTGGAAATGCAATCTGTTGTCCGGCTGTCACATATCATAAAACAGTTATATGTGAATATCTGAGACAGGAAAAAAGAGTAGATTTATTTCTGAAACATTTCCGAAGCAATCTGGACTGGCAGACCTGGGAATGGCTGAGCAGGAAAGAAGGAGAATTCGTATATATTCCCGAATGTTTGATGGCACATCGTATTCATGAGGATAGTGAAACGAGTGCAACGATCCGGGATCATGAGAGAGGGCAGGAGGATTTTGAGGTGTTTTGTAAGTTCTGGCCGAAGTGGATCGCACGGATCCTGGCAGGGGCTTATGGTACAAGCGAGAAGGGAAATGAAATATAGTCTGTAAGACTGTTTCACAGAAGAATGGAGATCTGTATATGAAGTTACTGATGGTTATACCTGCGTATAATGAGGAAGATAATATCGTGGGTGTGGTAAATACAATTAAAGAGAAATATCCGGAATATGATTATATAGTGGTAAATGACGGATCGACGGATCATACTTCCAGAAGATGCCACAAGCATGGATTTGAGATCATAGATCTTCCGGTGAATCTGGGACTTGCCGGTGCTTTCCAGACGGGACTGAAATATGCATATTATAAAAACTATGACTGTGTATTGCAGTTTGATGCGGATGGACAGCACAAGCCTGAATATATTAAGGCTATGCTTGAAAAAATGGAACAGGGATATGATATTGTAATTGGTTCGCGTTTTGTGACAAAAAAGAAAGAAAAAAGTATGCGAATGCTTGGTTCACGGCTGCTTACATCAGCGATTCGCCTGACCACCGGAAAACGGATATCAGATCCAACCTCCGGGATGCGTATGTTTAATAAAGCAATGGTAAAGGAATTTGCAGTCAATATGAATTACGGACCGGAACCGGATACAATCTCTTATCTGTTAAAACAGGGAGCGAGCATCGCAGAGGTGCAGGTGGAAATGGATGAAAGAACTGCCGGAAAAAGTTATCTGAATTTTTCCAGATCAGCAATGTATATGTTTCGTATGCTGATATCAATCCTGCTGATCCAGAGCTTTCGTAAAAGAGACAGTAAGCATATCATTATGAAAAGAGGGGTATAAGCAGCTATGTCTATAATGTTAAGAGTATTACTGATTGCAATGTCGGTGATCAGTTCGTTTTATGTAATATGGAGAATCCGTAATTCCAAGATGCAGATTGAATATGCATTGTTTTGGATCATTATGGCAGTTCTGATGATCATTATGTCTGTATTTCCACAGATTGTATACTGGATCACCGGAAAGATGGGCATGATGTCGCCGGCAAATGTAGTATATCTTTTTATCATAGCGATACTGTTAATTAAATCATTTATGATGACGATAGAATTGTCCAGTCTGGAGAATAAGTTTAAGGATCTGACGCAGCAGATTGCGATTAACGAGAAGCAGAATGCGGATGAAAAGAAAGAAACTATTGGGGACAAAAATGGAACGGATTAATGTCTTGGTATCGACATATAATGGAGAAAAATATATAGAGGAACAGTTAAAAAGTATAGATTGTCAGACATATTCGAATGTTCATGTTTACGTTCGTGATGATGGATCGACGGATCATACAGTTGAATTAGTGAATCGATATATTCGGGAAAATGAACTTAGTGATAAATATACAGTTGCAACAGGAGAGAATATCGGATTTTCGAAAAGCTTTCATTTATTAATGCAGATGGCAGATTCAGGGGAGTATTGGGCATTTTGTGATCAGGATGATGTCTGGTATCCGAATAAGTTGTCAAATGCAGTGAAATGGATGCAAACACAGAAAAACGATATTCCTTTGTTATATCAGAGCAAAATTGCAATTGGAAATAGTGATCTGTCAGAAATAGTTCCCTATAAATATGAAAACTATAATTATAATTTTCAGAAAGCTTTTACATCTAATATTTTTTTTGGATTTGCCATGGTGATTAACCGGGAATTATATGATCGACTTATACGTGCAGATTTTGATCAGATAAAATATCATGATTGGTTTGCGGCGATCATAGTATCTGCTTTTGGAAAATATGTATTTTCGGAAGAAATAGAAGCTGTTCACAGGCAGCATGAAAATAATGCGTCTCCATTATATTTTTTTAAAAAAATTCCCGATGGGATTCGGTTGCTTCGAGGAGATAATTTTTATACAAGAAACGCAAGAGAATTTGATCGACTTTTTTTGTCTGAAATGGATGATGGTCAAAAAGAAATATGCACATTATTTATTAATGAAAAATATAGCTTAAAAACCGCTGTAAAAAAGACTTTTTATCCGAAAAGGTGGAATATGAGTCTAAGTGTGGAGTTTATACTGAGAGCCTTAATGTTGATTGGAAAAATATAAATATGATGGAGAAACAGATGAACAAAATAGCCGTTTTATTATCGTCATATAATGGATATGAATATATAGAAGAACAGATTGACAGTATCTGCAAACAGAAAAATGTGGATTTTACACTTTATATCAGAGATGATGGCTCAGAGAAAGAATTTGTAGAGTTACTTTGTGGACTTCAAAAAAAGTATGATTTTAAATTATTAAAGGGGAAAAATATTGGATTTTTAAAAAGCTTTATGGAGTTGCTTGCTGCTGTTGATGATGCGGATCTATATGCTTTTTCAGATCAAGATGATATTTGGTTAGAAACAAAATTAGAAACGGCAGAACAATGGTTTGAAAAGCAAGATTTAGGTGATTCGATCCCACTTTTGTATCATAGTGCATATGATCTTGTAGAAAGGGGAAAAAAGGTAGGGCATTTTTATTTTCCTGATGCAGGATATGATTTTCGAAGAAGTATTACTGAAAACCATTTTTCCGGTTTCTCAATGGTTATTAACCGAAAAATGCGTGAAATGATGCTGCAGGGTGATCGTGACCAGATCGGATATCATGACTGGTGGGCAGCAATGATTGCACAGGCATTTGGAAAGTCATTTTCTGATGTTAAGACAGAAGCAGAGCACCGGGTGCACGGCGATAATGTGACAACATTTAATATAAAGACAAGATTAAAATGGTTGAAAAAGAATTTATGCGAAACTTCAGAGATAAAGAAACGGTCATGTGAATTTGAACGTTGCTTTAAAAATATGATGTCAGATAAAGATATACGGACATTGGCAATGTTCACACAGGAAAAGTATTCACTTAGAGTGTCATTAAAAAAGGCATTTTATCCTAAACGCTGGAGACCGGTAATATCCTCAGAGATCACAATTCGCCTTTTGATGTTGTTAGGCAGGGTGTGATTATTGCCTAATAAAAGTGATTGTGATAAAATATGGCTGATATTGTTGAAAAAAAGTACTTAAATGTATAAGAATAAATGTAGATCAAGAAAGGAGTTACACTAATAAATAAAGTAGTGTGGTGAAGGTTATGAAAGTAGCAGTAACAGGAGCTGGAGGATATATTGGTAGATTTGTTGTAAAAACATTGGCAGATCAGGGACATGAGGTTGTTGCAATTGATTTTGTACATCAGGGAATTGATGAAAGAGCAAAGATTTGTGATGTGAATATTTTTTCAGGAGAGCCTGATGTATATGAGAAGATGGGCTGCCCTGACAGCGTAATTCATCTGGCGTGGAAGGATGGATTTGTACACAATTCTAATGCTCATATGGACAATCTTTCTTCCCATTATAAGTTCCTTCGTAATTTAGTTGATGCCGGATGTAAGAATATCAGCGTGATGGGTACAATGCATGAAATAGGATTTTACGAGGGAAAAATTGACGAAAATACTCCATGCAATCCATTGTCCCAGTATGGAATTGCAAAAAATGCATTGCGACAGGCACTTCTTACTTATACAAAAGATAAAGATGTAAATATATTTTGGCTTAGAGCATATTATATTCTTGGCGATGACAAAAAGAATAATTCTATATTTGCAAAGTTACTGGCTGCTGCTGAAGCCGGTAAAAAAGAATTCCCATTTACTACAGGAAAAGCAAAATATGATTTTATTCAGGTTGATGAACTTGCAAAACAGATAGTAGCTGCAAGTACACAGGATAAGTATACAGGAATTATAAATGTATGTTCCGGAAAACCGGTATCACTTGGAGATCGGGTTGAACAGTTCATAAAGGAAAAAGGGTTAGATATATCCCTGCAGTACGGAGTCTTTCCTGAACGTCCATATGATTCAAAGATTGAATATGGAGATAATACGATTATAAGCAAAATAATGGAGAATGTTGGGGCATAATATGTTTAAAGAGATATATGATTATCGGACCATGATCGTAAGTTTGACAAAGCGGGATCTGATCGGAAGATATAAAAGGTCGGTTCTTGGTTTTTTATGGTCGTTTATCGATCCGCTGATTCAGCTGGCGGTATATACATTTTTATTTAAAATAATCTTACCGACAAATATTCCATTTTTCCATATTTGTTTATTTGTTGCATTGGTACCTTGGCTGATGATCTCATCCTGTTTAACAGGGGGATGTATGTGCGTTGCCGGTCAGCAGGATATGATAAAGAAAATATATTTTCCAAGAGAAGTGTTGCCGATAGCATTTGTTTCGGCACAGTTTATTAATATGCTACTATCATTCATTATTGTATTTGTTGTTCTTGGAGCGTCAGGATATGGTTTTTGTGGAAAAGCGTTATTGTTATTCCCTGTAGTTGTGATCATAGAATATATACTTGCATTGGGAATGACCTTGTTTTTTAGTGCCGTCACCGTATATTTTCGAGATATGCAGCAGATACTGGGAGCATTATCGCTGATTTTAATGTATGCATCTCCAATTATATATACGCTTGAACTGGTTCCTGAAAAATACAGACCATTTTATATGATAAATCCGATTACAAGAGTGATCGTTGCATACAGAGATATTTTTTATTATAAACAGGTTCCGGAATTTTCAAATATTATATTGGGATTGCTGGAAAGTATAATTGTTTTGATAATTGGACTCGTTGTGTTTAGAAAATTAAATAAGCACTTTGCGGAGGAACTGTAGTATGAACCAGGATGTTGCAATTGAAGTACAGCATATATCTAAATCTTTTAAGATTAGTTATGATAAAAGTAAAACATTAAAGGATAAAATCATATTTGCAAAGAAAGATAAATATGAAATTCATCAGGTATTGGATGATGTGAGTTTTACAATAGAAAAGGGTGAAGCAGTAGGTCTTATAGGTCATAATGGATGTGGAAAGAGCACGACTTTGAAATTATTGACCCGTATTATTTATCCTGATTCAGGAGAAATTAGTATTGATGGAAGAGTATCCAGTTTATTAGAGCTGGGAGCAGGATTTCATCCGGATATGACCGGAAGAGAAAATATATATACAAATGCTTCTATTTTTGGATTAACAAAAAAAGAGATTGATGAACGATTAGATGAGATCATAGAGTTTTCAGAATTGGAAGAATTTATTGATAATCCTGTCCGGACATATTCTTCCGGAATGTATATGCGGCTTGCATTTTCGGTTGCAATTAATGTAAATGCAGATATTTTGTTAATAGATGAAATACTTGCGGTTGGAGATTCTAATTTTCAGTTGAAATGTGCGAATAAAATGCAGGAACTGAAAAAAGAAGGGATTACGATAGTAATTGTTTCGCATTCCATGGGACAGATTGAGGAATTATGTGACAGATGTATATGGCTGGATAAAGGAAAGATTGTTTCAGATGGAACCCCACAGTATGTTCATAAATTATATATGGAATTTATGGGGCAGGCCAGAGCAGAACGATCTGAAAAAGAACGCCAGTTGATGGAAGAAGCTAAAAATCTGGATTTATCGATAACAAAGGTGGAATGTAAGAATAATGCCGGGGAGCCGAGAGTTGCATTTAGTATTGATGATGATATAAATATAACATTATATTATAAAATAAAATCCCCACGGAAGGTGGCTATTCAATTTACTGTTTTCAGATCAGATTATATGATGTGTTATGAGAGAAGAACAGATGCTGAAAAGGGAACAGTACTTCTTGAAGGAGAAGGAAAAATACAGTTAAAGTTAAGAAAAGTACAGCTTTTATTAGGACATTATATGATTGATTTTTCATTCTATACGGAAGAGGGACATCTTATTAATTCATTTGAACGTATTTGTCAGTTTGACGTATATGCTGATGTAGAAGAACGGGGAATGTTCCGGATGGAACACCAGTGGAAGTTTTAGCCGGATGATCATTACAGATCAGACAATAAAAATAAGGGACAGATAGGATTATTTATATGAAGAGACAGGGTATTTTTTTATTATATGATGAACAGGGATGTGTAGATGAATATATAGTTTATATGCTGCAGAGTATGAACCAGTATTTTGATAAGATTACAGTGGTCTGCAATGGGATACTTTCATCAGAAGGACGGAAAAAATTAGAATCCATTGACAGGATCCAGGTGTTTGTCCGCGAAAATAAAGGATTTGATGTTTGGGCATATAAGGAAGCCATGGAACACATCGGATGGGAAGAGATAAAAGATATTGATGAATTGATCATGTTTAATTATACATTGATGGGGCCGGTGTATGAACAGGATCTGGACAGAATGTTTAAAACTATGGATGCGAAGAATGTAGATTTTTGGGGCCTTACTTTATATCATGGTGTTCCATTTGATCCATGGGGGATACTTCCTGATCATAAGCTCCCTGATCATTTACAGTCGCATTTTATTGCGGTTCGTAAACATATGCTTGCAAGTGTAGAATTTGAAACATATTGGAAGACCAGACCTATGATAACCTGTTATGAAGAGGCAGTAGCTTTTCATGAGGCAATATTTACACAACATTTTTCAAATTGCGGATTTAAGTGGAAAGCATATTGTAACCCTGAGGAAAATGTGATAGCTAATCCGTATCCTCTTTTTATGGCACCGATTCAGATGGTGATGGATTATCATTGCCCATTTTTCAAAAGAAAATTATTCTTTTATCCAATGAAAGAAAAAATAGTAGATTCCAGTAGTTATATTTCCCGAGTATTTTATCAATTTATTAAGCAGGAAACACCATATGATGAAACATTGATTTTAAAGAACCTTATCCGTACTGCTCCAATGCAGGATATTGTTGACGGATTAGGATTAAATGTAATTCCTGATTCAGAATGTGAAAGAATCGCAGAAAAGATAGCTGTTGTTATTGATGAAGATTTTTACCTGCAGCATCAACCGGATATAGAAGATTTAGAAACACATGCAGATCTATATTATTGGGGAAGTGAGGAAAGCTTTCATCAGAAAAAAAATTGGGAGGAAATGCATCTTCTTGAATGTACGACAGGTAATTTTGCAGAAGTATATTATGCTGTTGGAGCATTTGCTAAGGAGTATGAATATATCTGTTTTCTGGTAAATGAAGATCGAAGTTATATTGCTGAAAATCTGGACAATGGACATACAGGCTGGATCATTGAAAACAGTATTTTAGGCAAAGGCGTATCGTTAGGAAATATAGTGTCTTGTTTAAATGATAATTCAGGAATTGGTTTGGTTTATCCTCCGAATTCAAGTCAAAGTTTATATTATTCAAGACAGTATAAAGAACGTGAATTAATTTCCTGCGAGATCCAACAGATATTAGAGGACAGTGATATACATTTGAATATAGCAAAAGTCAGGGGAAGTATAGGACAATATACAGGATGTTTCTGGTGTAGAAGTCAGGTTCTGCAAAATCTGACAGAGAATGTCGATGTCAGAAAGTGGTTATTGGCACAGACAGATCCATGTTTTGTTTTTACTTCTGTTCTGAGCCTGTGTGCACAGTCAATGGGATACTATACAGCAAGATCGTATAATAAACAGTTGGCGGGTATACAGATTGATAGTAATGATGTGATGAATGATGAAATTAATGCGGCTGTACAGAATACTTCTATGAGTTTCCCTCAGATGTGTAAGAAACTGGAGTGCTTACAGAACGAACTTACTTGTATTGCAGCATATGATTATGGTCAGGGATTTGCTTCAGTTTATCAGAAGAAAGTAGCAGTAGAGTATTTGGATAATGGAAAAGGGCAAATATGCATACCGGTACCTCGAAAAGTAAAGAATATCAAGCTTATTTTTAATGAAGATATGTATGTAATATTCGATGGATTAAGATGTGAAATTGATGGTATAAGTATTATAGATAATTTTATGTATAAGGATGATAAATATTCAATATTACATGGTTCGGATTCAGCAATATACTTGAACGGAACATTGAATGAGGTAGCTTCAATAAAAATATGTTTTGATGAAATATCCTATGGTTATTTGGGACATGGTATGGATTCTATTATTGGTAATATTCAGTATAAAGAGAGACAGCTTGCAGATATGCGATTATCGTTGCAGGATTACCAGAATGATCTTATAAATAAAAAAGCTGTTATTGCACTTCAGGAGCAGCGTCTTAAAGAGGTCAGAGAAGAAAATAAAAAGCTAAAGGAAGAACAGAAACAATTATATGAAATAAATGGCTATTTAACAAATGAAAGAAATGCATTAGTAGAATATCGTAATGATATCGAGAACTCTAAAACAAGAAGAATGCTTCAGAAAATTGATAAAGTGAGAGGAAAATAATGAAGATAAACAATGAGCAGGTAAAAAGATTAGGAATATATTTTTTCTATGAAAAAGAAGGAATAGTAGATTCTTATGTAAAATATTTTTTTAAGGACTATGTGAAACAGGTCACAGATATGATCGTTGTCTGTAATGGACAGCTCAATGAAGAAGGGCATAAGTTTTTTGAACAGTATACGAAATCTGTTATTGTCCGTGAGAATAAGGGTCTGGATGTTTGGGCATATAAGACAGCGATGGAATCGTTAGGATGGGAAAAATTAGTTCAGTATGATGAGATCTGTTTTGTCAATTGTACGATCATGGGTCCGGTTTATACATTGAAAGAGACTTTTGAAGCTATGTCAAAAGAGAATTTGGATTTCTGGGGAATGACCAAACATTATAAGAATGAATATGATCCATTTCATAATAATCGATATGGATATTTACCGGAGCATATCCAGTCTCATTTTATGGTATTCAGACAGTCTCTTGTAAAATCTGAAGATTTTCAGAGCTTCTGGGATGAAATGCCAATGATTAAAGGATACGAGGATTCAATTGGTAATTTCGAATCCATTTTCACAAAGCATTTTGCAGATCTTGGTTATAAATGGGATGTTTATGTTAAAACGGATGATATTTCAAATAAAACAGATTATCCATTAATGAATTATGCGAAGGAATTAATTCGTGATAAAAGATGTCCTATTTTTAAACGGAGAATGTTTTTTCAGCCATATGAGTACGAAATTTTCAACACTCTGGGACAACCCGGAAAAGAATTATATGATTATTTGAAATCAACAGGTTTATATGATGTAAATCTGATATGGGATAATATTTTAAGAACCTGTCATCAGGCAGATTTTGTAAAAAATCTTCATTTAAACTATATTCTTTCTTCATCTTCTTATGATCAGAATAAAATGGATGAGATTTTAAAGAAGAGAAAGCTTGCATTAGTCATGCACTTATATTTCCCGGACCTTGTGGAAGACTCTTTCCAGTGGGCGTCCAATGTTCCAAAGGAAACAGATGTATATATTACAACGGACACGGTGGAAAAGAAAGAAGCAATACTGAAAGTATTTAAAAATCTTCCATGTAATCATTTGGAGGTCCGTGTAATTGTAAACAGAGGAAGAGATGTCAGTAGTATATTGGTCGGCGTGAAAGACGTTATTCAGAATTATGATTATGCGTGTTTTGTACATGATAAGAAGACTGCTCAGGCGAAACCAGGCTCTGTAGGTGATTCTTTTGGCTACAAATGTTGGAATAATACATTATATAATAAAGAGTTTGTATGCAATGTATTGCAGACTTTTGAGGATAATGAGCGTTTGGGAATTTTATCTCCACCAGAACCAAATCATGGTCCGTTTTATCAGACATTAGGAAATGAATGGGGATGCAATTTTGAAAAGTCAAGAGAAGTAGCTGATAAGCTTGGCATTACAATCCCAATGTCAGAGGATAAGGAAGCACTTGCACCTTATGGTACTTTTTTCTGGTTCAGACCAACGGCATTAAAGGTTTTATTTGATCATGACTGGCAGTATGAAGAATTTCCGGAGGAACCTAATAATTTTGATGGAACCATATTACATGCGATTGAACGGCTATATCCAATCTGTGTTCAACAGGCAGGATATTATCCTGGATTGTTAATGTCTGATCAGTATGCAGCCATAGAGGTAACAAACCTGAGATATTATGTCCGGGAATTAAATCGTGTTATGATTGACAAGGGCTATATGGAATACGGATTGTTTAACATGGTTCTTCAGCGTTTGAAGCAGGGAGCAAAACAGGTTATTGCATTGGATGGACCAAGTTGCATGAAATTTGATTCGAAAATGCGAAAGATATTACCAAAATGGTTATATAAATTTTTAATTAAGATAAAACGAGCAATTTTTGGACCTCACGGATTAAAGGATCCGGATTAAGGGAGTAATACGGAAATGGGAAAAGAGAGATTATTTTATTTGGATTTTGTGAGGGCTCTGGCAGCTATCTCAATTGTAATTACACATTATAATGCTATATTTTTATATGCCAATCCGCAGATAAATAATTGTTATGTGATACATGCGTTTATTTTTAATATATATATTGGTGGATTTGGAGTATCGTTGTTTTTAATTATTTCAGGTGCAGCATTAATGTATGTTTATGGTCAGGCATGTAATCTGAAAAAATTTTATTTGAAACGATTTAAAACATTGTACCCAATGTTTTGGATTGCATATATTATTGCATTCCTTGTTATATATGTATGGAAAGGGGCATGGAAATATACAACTATTCCAAAGGGAAAATTACTTCTTTCTGTAATCGGAATGGATGGTTATCTTGCAGATGTTATGCCAACATTTTATCTGGTTGGAGAATGGTTTTTGGGATTTATAGTCATATTTTATTTTGTTTTCCCATTACTCAGGTGGATGATCAATAAATGTCCGGTGGTTTTGGCCGTAATTTCGTTAGCAGTATATGTTATATTACTAAAATGGTATCCGATTCAATTTGCATCTTCTAAAAACCTGCTTGTGCGATTACCGGAGTTATTATTTGGGATGTATTTTATAAAATATATAAAGAAAGTAAAATTGCCTGTGGCAATTGTCGGCTTAGGAGTATTATTATTTAATCAGTTTTTTAAACCGGATCTGCCAACTGATTTGCAGACTACATATGTAGGAATCGCTGCATTTCTTGTATTAGTGTATATTTCACAATGGGTAAGAAGCCAGAGAATACAGGAGATATGTCAGTGGGTTAGCAAATATTCATATGCGATTTTCTTAGTACATCATATTGTAATTTATTATGTTATGATGACATTTAATTTATATGCAATTACACATGTTGAAAGTTATTTGATTTTCCTTGGATTCTGTGTCGTAATTGCAATTTTATCCAAGATACTGTTTGATGTAGATCATTACATCAATAAAGGCGTTGGTAAGTTAATTAGCAGAAAACAAAAACAATAGTAGAAGGAAAATAAAAATGAAAAAGATATTGATAACAGGTGGTGCGGGATTTATTGGCTCACACCTTGCAAATGAGTTGATAAAGAGAGGATATACAGTCAGAGTTCTTGATAACTTATCAGAACAGGTACATGGAAAAAATGCGAAGATACCAGCTGAATTAGATGAAAGAGTTGAATTCATCCTCGGGGATGTAAGAAATACAGAGGATTGGAGAAAAGCATTATCAGGAATGGATGTTGTTGTTCATCTGGCAGCTGAAACGGGTACTGGGCAGTCTATGTATGAAGTATATCATTATACTGATACGAATATAGGTGGAACTGCCAAGTTAATTGATATATTAACAAATGAAAAGCATTCAATTAAAAAAGTGTTGGTTGCATCTTCCAGAGCCATTTATGGAGAGGGAGCTTATAATTGCCTAAAACATGGAATTGTATATCCGGAATTTAGAACAGAGGAAGATCTGGAAGCAAAAGATTTTGGAATGAAGTGCCCGATATGTGGAGAAAGCGTTTCTGTTGTGGCTACAAAAGAAGATGCTCTTTTACATCCTGTAAGTGTATATGGTATTACAAAGCAGGTTCAGGAAGAATTGGTTCTTACATTGTGTAAAAATCTGGGTATACCGGCGTTGGCATATCGTTTTCAGAATGTATATGGTCCGGGACAATCTTTATCAAATCCATATACGGGTATTTTATCTATCTTTTCAACAAGAATTCGACAGGGAAAGGATATCAATATTTTTGAAGATGGTCAGGAATCACGGGATTTTGTCTATATTGATGATATAGTTGCAGCCCTTATCGCGGGAATTGAATCGGATCGCTATATGCACGAAAGTTTCAATGTAGGAACAGGCAAGATGGTAACAGTTGAAACGGTTGTAAATGAATTAATGCGGTGTTATAAAAAGACCGTTCCGGTACATATATCAGGCATGTTTCGTGTCGGCGATATCCGTAATAATTATGCAGATATGACAAAAACAGAAAAACTTTTAGGGTTTAGAACTAAAGTTGATTTTTCTGAAGGAATTGAGAAATTTGCTGATTGGGTATGCGGACAGGATATGAATCTGGATGGATATGAGCGGTCTCTTAATGAATTAAAGGAAAGAGGATTACTAAAATAGTTTTCAAATTTATAAGTTTTTAAACTTCTTAAACCTTATTAATTGGGAACTGAAGAGTGTAACAATACATAAGCGGATTCATCATAAGATGGATCCGTTTATTGTATAATAAAGATATGTAAATATTTATATTACCGGGCATCAAAACCACATGGGTTTGGGTAAAAGTTTGGTTTTCGTGTCTGAAAGGTTTGCTATACAAAAACAGGAATAAATAATATAATCTATAAGCGTCAGGGTTATGGGGGTATGTATGAAACAAATGAATAACGAGATAATTTATCCACGATCGGAAGAAGAAGTGTTGCTGATTTTAGCGACAGCAAAAAAAGAAGGCCATCTGCTAGAGATTATTTTTGATGAGTTTGTGAAGAAACCATTTTCCATGCCGGTACTTTGGGGGTGCCGGGCATATTTCTACGGGCTGAAAAAAGAAGAGCTGTCAGCACATCCGGTTCTGTTTACTCATCTTGCATTGCTATCTGCTATGGATGGGGACTTGAGTCAGGCAAAAGCATATGTACAGTTTATGGGGAAGACACCGCGGCTGGTGAAAATGGATACATATGATATGATGGACATTTGTCGTATCAAAACAGAACTTGTCATGCCATATATAAGTGATGCAATGTTTTTTCGGATCGTAAGTTTTCTAATTGAAGAAGAACTGGTGCCCGTGATGGGTCTTACGCTTTCAGCATGCAGACCAAGTATACTGAATGGTTTTCGCGACTTTACAAGATATGGCAAATATCTGAAAAAAAGTAAGGACGGGATAACAGAAGCCGCATGCCGATTATATGGTGGAAGTGTTGGACAGAAAGTGTATGAGATCATGCTGGCAGAGTGGTATTATCAGAACAATAATTGTTTTGAGGCACTGATTCTTGTGACCGGAACGATTCCGTTGATCGAGCAGGAGAAGGATATGCGTTGTCTGTTTGTGGCACTTGCACTTCAGATGAAGATCCTTTTGGTAAATGGACAGACAAAAGCTGCACGTCCTTTGGTGGAAAAGATTCGGAAACGGATACAGATTACGGGATGGGATGAATTAACTTCAAGTCTGAATGCGATCGAATGTCTTGGTGCCTGTTATGATGGGCGACTACAGGATGTAGAGCGTTGGTTAGATGATATAGCACCGGATGAGAATAAGGGCATCTTCATGATGGATATGTATGCATGGATGGTTAAGGTGCGATGTTATATACAGACAGGCAAATATATGGCTGCCTATGTATTGACACACCAGCTTATTGCATTGTTGATTCCGGGCAGACGTTATATGGATTTGTGTGAATGCTATATGTTGTCAGCTATCATATATTATAAGATGAAGAATATGGAAGGCATGTGTGAGGAGCTTTCCAAGGCCATTGCGCTTGCAAAAAGGTGCGGTTATATCAGACTGCTTGCGGACACAGGCAATTGTATGGTACAAATGCTGACAATTTATCAGAAAGAATATGAAGAAGATTCCTTCATAAGTGAGATTAAGGAACTTGCATATTCGGTCGGTACTTATTTCCCTGATTATTTAAAATCTCCATATGAATATTATGAACCTCTGACTCAGATGGAAGAAAAAGTCTTTCGTTTGATGGCACAGGGCTTAAGTAATGATGATATTGCACGACAACTGGGCAAAAAGACGGGAACTGTGAAGTTCCATAGCTGTAATATCTTTCGTAAGCTGCAGGTTCCGACGCGTCAGGAGGCAGTCGAACGCGGTCGGGAGATTGGTCTGTTATAAAAACAGACGCTTTAATATATAAGAGCATTTGGCTCTTTTATATAGAAAAATAAAAAGGAGGAAATAAGATTGAAACAGAAAATTAAATTTGTGAAGCGTTTCATGTCAGTGGTAGTGGCTGCAACTATGGTGTTTGCAATGGTTACAGGCATTGGTGACTTTTTTCCGAATATAAAATCGGAAGCGGCAGCACGCCAGACGCTGTATATCTGTGATATTAAATCCGGGGGATTTAGTGCCAATTATGCAGGATATACAAGACTGTCTATTGATAGAAATGCGGGAAATGTAAACAGGGGATGTGGAAAAGGATCCAATGATTATATCTGGGTAAAGACGACCACAGATCCGGCACAGGCATATACAAGAATATGGTCTGTATGGCAGAATAATTCAGGTACATCAAGCAGTCTTGACGGATATAGCGTTGAGAGAAAGACGGGTGACCTGAATGATGGTGTAGGTTCAAAGTCCGGTTATATCTACGTCTATGCAACAAAGGACAGAAATGCAGGAGATCCAATCTCATCACTTGGTATCTGGAATACCGATGATAGAAAGCTGCAGTATGCCGGAGGAAACTCAGGAAGCGGTCTTACAAGTGAATATCAGCAGGAGGTTGACAGCAACTGGAACAAGATTGATGGAGATCTCAATAAAAATGCCGGAGGTGCATATATTTATCTTTATTGTAAGAGAGCACCTTATGTGATTCCAAATGATATAAGGATTACTTTTGATGGTGAATATCATAGGGGATATGTAGAGTCAAAGACATCCGGCGTATCGATCTCATATGATAATACCGGTATGTATCAGGTAGGAAGTAATACTACAAAATATGCGGTGTCAAAATCCGGTATGGAGACAGCATATGGTACATTTACAAATACGATCGCTGATCCATATGGCTATGACAAATACACGAAGCTGGAGGATGGACTCTGGCTTGGAGTAAAGAGCACAGCGGAAACAGCAACAAAAGATGACTATTCTTATTCGGAGACAGATGGACTTACGATCAAATCTGATAAGGAGATGATCCTGTTCGGAACAAAATCCGGTAAGGTTATGAAGGGTCAGATCAAGGCAGCAGGGGATATTGATGTGAATCTTGCGATCCGTAGTCTGACGATCACACGGAATACTCAGGGGGCAGCGATCACAGTAAATCCGGCAGAGGGTAAGACCGTGACGATCACTGCTTACGGAACAAACAATCTGACATCATCGGGAGCTTATGCAGCGATCCAGAAGAATGGAAGCGGTAAGCTGGTACTGACTTCTACGACAAAAGGTACTATAAATGCAACTGCCGGTAACAATGCGACATATGGAGCAGCCGGTATCGGTGGTGGTACAGACAAAACCTTAAAGGTTGTTTCAAATATTGAGATAAATGGAAATGTAATTATAAAAGCAAGGGGATCACAGCCATCAAATGAAAGCTATGCAGCATATGGAGCAGCCGGTATCGGTTCTCAGTACAATATGCCGGTTGATGGCATCCGGATTTCAGAAAATGCAGACGTAACAGCAATTGGTGCAAACGGAGCAGCCGGTATCGGTTCCGGTGCAAATGCTGATGCTGCCAATATCGAGATTGCAGGCGGAATCGTAAATGCAACAGCGGGAAGTGGAACGATCGGTTCTAAAAATATTGGCGGAGCCGGTATTGGTTCCGGTGCTTACATAAATGATGAAGCAAAGCTTGCTTCCGGTATTACCATTTCAGGAGGAACTGTAATAGCGACCGGTGGAGACGGCGGAGCCGGTATCGGTTCCGGATCTGATGTAGAAGCAACAGAGATTAAGGTAACAGGCGGTGTTGTAAAAAAAGCAACAGGCGGCACAGATGCAGCCGGTGTTGGCTCGGGAGCAAATGCAAAGGTATCATATATTATGATATCAGGTGGAACTGTAACAGCAGTTGGTGGAGCAAATGGAGCCGGTATCGGTTCCGGTCTGGCAGGTGCAGCCTCCGATATTTACATTTCAGGAAATGTAGCTGTAACGGTAACAGCAGGAACAGACGGAGCCGGTATCGGTTCCGGTAAGAATGCATCCGTTGATAATATCAATATTTATTTAGGGTATGCAGGAAATCTGAGTGTCGATGGTACAGAAAACGGAGCCGGTATTGGTTCCGGAGCAACAGATACTGTATCAGAGGCAACAAATATCAATATTTCAAATACAGGTTTTATTAGTATCAGAGCAAGAGGAAATGGAGCAGGAATCGGAGCCGGTCTGAATTCAGAGACAAGTGATATTAATATTACCGGCGAGGTCGGTGAGACAAAAGGAAAGCTTATAGTTATTGCTGCAAATGGTCCGGCAATCGGTGCTTATGCGGGAGATGTTAAGAACGTAAATGTCTTAACAGATGCAACAGTCAACCTCAGTGCTGTAAATGGTATTGCTGTAGGAGCACTGAATGGCTCATCTGCTTCTGATATTACAATTATCGGTGATAATATTTGTGGAGAAAAGGCAGAGGATGTTCCTGTTCTGGGAACTGTTTCTAACTCTGTTCTGTTCGTAGGAAAGACATATGAGATTTATGGAACAGCAACCATTCGCAAGAGTACACATATTAAAGCAGGAACAACATTAGAATTACCGTCATCATCCAAGCTGATCATTCCGAAGGGCGTTGAACTTGTAGTTGATCCACAGCATGATGATGTACTTCCGGGTGCGCTTGTCTGGGCAGCTGACAGTGATGCACAGTTGATCATCAATGGTACTTTAACAGTTAAGGGAACAATGGCGATGGATTCCGAATATGGTATCATTGTATTGAACGGTTCTCTTAATCTGGAAGAAAATGCCAATATTTACGGTAAGTTCTTTATGAATGGTAAATATACCGGAAATGGTGTTATCACAAAGGGAAAAAATCAGACTCCGGAAGAGGGGGAGATTGCAGTATACCTTGAACTGGATATTGATGATGGTGTAACCTACAATGCAAAGGGAAACCTTGCAGAGAACCAGTTGATCATCGATGAGTCCAGCCTGGAGGATACTACTACCGGTACATATGCAATTAATAACATTGTTGCACATGACGGTTTCCAGATCACAGATATCCTGTTGGATGGCAAGTCCATTATAAATGACAGCAGTTATGTTACAAAGAATCAGGAAACAGGAGAGTACAATGTAGTATTATCGGTATCTGAATATCGTGGTGAGACGATAAAATTTGCAGTTAAAGCAAAATCAACCGTAGAATCGATCAGCATCGAACGTTTCCCAAATAAGACAGCATTTGCCAAAGGGGCAGAGTTTGATCTGAATGGTCTGAAAGTAGTAAAGACTTATAAGAATAAGAAGACTGCACCGGTTGATATTGATAAGGAGTTGAAGGTTACAGGCTATGATATGAACAGCGTTTCTGCACAGACGGTAACACTTCAGTATATTGCAGATGACAGATACAGTGATGATATTACAGCATCCTATGAAATAACTGTATTTGATTTTGCAGGTTTGAATCAGGAAAAGACCACACTTACTGCGGGCGGCGAATCATTTGTTGCTACAGATGTAGATAATGCGGAGCATGTTGTTAAGTTTGCATTAGATAAGAATGTCGGTGATATCTCAGCACTGAAGGATAAGATCCGTCTTCAGGTACAGGGATTTACCAATTCAGTTGGTCAGATTGATTTTGTATCAAGTGAAGTAGTCGGACAGAATGCGGTTGAGGCAACATATGTAGCAGATATATATGTAGATAAAGCGAAAACAGTAGTGATCCAGTATACAATAGTGATTACACAGCCAACCTTATACTATGATCTTGCAGAGGCAGCAGTAGTAGTAAATGGCGAATATACCTATGATGGAACGCAGCAGACACCGGATAAGGAAAATATCGAAGTTACAATCGATGGCGCAGTTGTTCCGGACGATCAGTATACGGTAGAGTATGGCGAGAATGTGAATGCCGGTACCGGTAGACTTATTATCAAGGGTGATGGTATTCATACTACAAACAGTAAGGAAGAAACATTTACAATTGCAAAAGCGAAGCTTACGGATATCGATGCACTTGTAAGATCAAATGAATTTACAGTTCAGAATGATGTGAAGCATGAGCTTCAGATAGAATTTGGCCAGATCGAAGGCCTTGCAGCAGATGAATATACTGTATCTTATAAGAAGATATCCGATCAGTCAAATATCGTGGCAAATGTATCAAACGGAGTTATCACGACTGCTTATGATACATCCTATTCAAAGGCAGGAACAGCAGAAATCGCTGTTAATGTAACAATTAAGGATAGTGCAGTAAACTACTATGCAGATTCTGAATTATCACATTCCGTAAATGTTACATTAACAAAGTATGTAAAGGGAACCAATATTACGATCACTTCCGATGCTGATGATTTTGCGTGGGATGCATCAGCCGGTGAATATAAGGTGACGCTTTATAAGGGCGAAAAGATCTGGATCGATGCCAAACTTAACGATGGATCAACAGATGTTATTGACTATAAGGTCGCAGAAGGCGGCGAAGAGATAGCTGCTTGTGATGGAATTACCATTTCTGCGTTAGGCAAGGGATCGACCATTATCACTGCAAGTACAGGTAAGGGTGCTACAACAAAGAGGATTGCGGTAACGGTTCTTCCGACTACCAGACTTGAATTAACCGGTACGGAGACTTATGAGAAGGTATTTGGCGATAGCGCATTTACACTGGATGTGGCTTTAAAGGATACAGCGCTTGAATCCAAGCTCTCTGCATTACGGTATGTTTCGGCTGATCCGGAGGTTGCTGCTGTAGATGAGACCGGTAAAGTTACTATAACGGGATGCGGTGAGACTACAATTACAGTAACATCCTATACAGAAGAAAGAGCATATACATCTGATGAATATGTGGTAATAATCAAGGTTAAGGCACCACATACGCAACATATCAAAGATAATGGAACACGAGTTGAGCCAACCTGTGAGAAAAATGGTTCTATCACATATAGATGTACCGAGTGTAATGAGATTGTGGATACAGAAGAACTGAAGGCAACCGGACATAAATGGGATGAAGGACAGGTTACGACACAGCCGACTACAAAGACAGAGGGTGTAAAGACATATACCTGCAGCGTCTGCAAAAAGACAAAGACAGAGTCGATTGCAAAACTTGAGGAGCCGACACCGGTAGAACCGGCACCGACGAATCCAACACCGGTGACCCCAACGACACCGGAAAAACCGACAGTAAAACCGGTCAAAAATGGTGATGTGATTACAGATGACAGTAAAGCTGCAAAGGTTCAGGTTATAAGCACATCCAAGAAAACAGTTGCATATAAAGCACCTGTAAATAAAAAGGCTAAGACTGTCAGCATTCCGGCAACCGTGAAGATCAGAGGTACGAAATACAAAGTAACACAGATCGCAGAGGGTGCTTTCAAGAATAATAAGAAGGTAACAAAGGTTACAATCGGAAGCAATGTTAGTAAGATTTCCAAGAATGCTTTCAGCGGAGCTGCAAAACTTAAAACTATCACAATTGGCAAGAATGTAACGGAGATCGGAGCATATGCATTTAAGGGCTGTAAGGTTCTTACCGGTATTACGCTTCCGGCGAAGACAACGAAGATTGGAGATCAGGCATTTAGCGGATGTAAGAAGCTGAAGACAATTACGATCAAATCTTCAAAGATCACATCCAAGAAGCTTTCCAAGAATGCATTTAAGGGCATCACAAAGGTTACTACAATTAAAGTACCGAAGAAGAAGGTTTCTTCTTATCAGAAGTTGTTTAAGAGTAAAGGCTTATCTTCCAAGGTTAAGGTAACAAAATAACAAAATAAAAGTAAAAGCAATGGACGCCGTTTGTGGTAAAAATATCACAGACGGCGTTTTTTGAAAAAATTTTAAAAATTATAAAACCTTTTTCAACTTCGCCCTGTCTTACTTATTAGAAGGCAGGAAAATAAAATATTTCTCTTGCAGCTGTAAATATTTGTTGTAATATAAAAACATCAAAAAAATGAAAAGGAGAAGAAGAATGATGAAAAACAAGAGCTTATGGAAAGGGTTAATTGTAATGCTGGCAGCAGCATTCGTAATGTTAGTGATGCCAGTGCAGAAGGCATCTGCAGCAGGAACAACAGAGGGATCAAATCTGACGTGGGACAGTGCGTATAGCGGAGTGATCACATACAGAGGGGAATATTACAGTTATAATTTTTCGTTGAAACAGTCTGGTCGGGTAACGCTTGCATTTAATGTGGATTCTGTAAGTGAATGTGCATGGACAAAGATTGAGGAGATGAATTTCCTGGATGAGAGTGGATCGGTAGTAGGTTCTACCAGAGTTTCAGAAGGCAAGACGAACGTATGGATTGATTTGTTAGCTGGAAATTATACTTTGGAGATAGTAGGACATTGGGGAACAGGAACAGGAGCATCGTTCTCATTTGTGCCATCATTCAAGTCAGCAGGAGAAACAAAGTCAGAACATTCTATGGCAAAGAATAATGAGCTTGGAATGGCAACTCCTTATAAGATTGGGAATAAAATCAAGGCTCAATTGGCTTGCGGCGATAAGGTTGATATCTATAAAGTGAAAGTATCAAAGAATTCATATCTGAATCTGACATTATCCAGCAAGATAAAGCAGATGGATATTACTATAAAAAATACTGCGGGAGATGTAACTATTGGAGAGTATAATATTACAGCCGGTACTCATAAATATAAATATTTCCTGCCAAAAGGAACATATTATATTACTTTTGAGAGAACGAGTGGGACAGGTATTTATTCCTTTAAGACTTCTTCAAAAGTAATGCCAACTGTTAAGATTAAAAAAGTAAAGGATACTGGAAAAAGAATTACAGCTACATTTAAAAGAAATTCAGATATGCAGGGTTACCAGATCCAGGTTGCAAGAGATAAGAAGTTTAAAAAAGGAAAGAAATCATTTTCTTATGGTAATAGTGGGGATGTAAGCGCATATGGATTAAAAAAAGGAACTTATTATGTTCGTATACGTGCTTATAAAACACGGAATGTAAGAGTAAATCATAATTATGAAACACGTTATTATTACTCTGGCTGGAGTACAGTTAAGAAGGTTTATGTGAAATAATACAACCCTACATAAATAAGTACAAAAACTGACATACGGATCATCATATTTTCGGAAGAAAAGATACCTGATCTGTATGCCAGTTTTTTTGTTGCCTTTATTTTCTTAATCTTGCTATCCCTTGTGAACTACGTTACAATAAAAGCTGGAGAGACGGTGAGACGTGGTAGAAATATGTAGATCCGTTTAATCATGAAAGGAGATGATTAGACGTGATTACAGAATTGAGACAAACGCTCACCAAAACAGAAAAAGAGGCACAGTATGATGCAGCGGCAAAATGCCTGTTGGGAGAGAAAGTCATACTGGCACATATTCTTATCCGTACAATCGATGAGTTTAAAGGAATGACAGCAGATGAAGTTGTTCTTTTGATCGAAGGAGAACCGTACATTGGGCAGGTACCTGTAGAACCAGGCGCAACAAACCGGAAAATAGAGTATGGCAGTACACGTATTACAGGAATGAATACAGAAAATGCAGAGATGAATGAAGGCACTACATTTTTTGATATAATTTTCTATGTACGGATGAGGAATGGAAGATCAAAGATCATTATTAATGTAGAAGCTCAGAGGAAAGAACCAGATAAATATCGGATTATTAATCGTGCTATTTTTTATGTGGGACGAATGATTTCTTCACAGAAGGAACGGGAGTTTACCGGCATGAATTATGATGATATAGAACCGGTATATTCTATCTGGATATGTATGAATATGCAGGAAAACAGTATGTGTCATATTCATTTGGTTCAGGACGATCTTATTGATGCAAAACAATGGAAAGGTGATCTTGATATTCCTAATATTATTATGATTGGACTGGGCAAGGAGATTCCAGAGCAGGATGAAAAATACGAACTGCATCGTTTGCTTGGCACATTGTTGTCGGAAAAATTATCTGCAGAAGAAAAACTGCAACGGGTCAGTACGGAGTATGATATTCCTGTTAAGGGAAATAATGTAGAAAAGGAAGTGAGTATTATGTGTAATTTAAGTCAGGGTATCAAGGAAGAAAGCGAAGCCAAAGGTGAAGAGAAGGCAAGAACAGAGATTGTACTGAATATGCATAAGAAAGGCTATTCTTTGGATCAGATTGTCGAGATAACAAATCTGAACGTTAGTACAGTAAAAGCTATAATAGGCTAAACAGAAAAAACGGATCTGACATATTTCTATTAAAAGTATACAAAAAATGAGAAACAACAGGCGTGTGGGAGGCTACAAATGATTTGCAAAACATGTGGGAATGATCTGCAGGGAAATGAATATAACTGTCCGTTTTGTGGGGCGGCAGTCGATTATACAGAGGCGGTGGAGCAGGCAAAAGCCGGAAAAGAAGAAGGCTTTTCCTATCTGTATGAGATGACATATCGAAATAAACTGTATATTGCGATGAAATACATGAAGAATGAAGATGAAGCAATGGATGTTCTCCATGATTCTTATGTGAAAGCATTTGAACGGCTTTCCAGTCTTCAGGATGCAAATTCATTTCCGGGATGGCTCAGTACCATCGTTGCAAATACCGCAAGGAATACATTGAGAGATCGCCATACAGTGAATTTTTCGGATATGCAGAGAGAAGATCAGGATGGGGAGGCATTTGAATATTCGATCGCAGATGAGAATATGACAGCCCAGCCGGAGATGGCATGTACAACAAAAGAAACACAGGAAATGGTACAGGAGCTGATCGGATCATTGTCTGATGAACAGAGAATGTGTGTGCTGATGTTCCACATTGAAGGATACAGCATAAAAGATATTGCGACCGTTCTTGGATGTTCAGAGAATACAGTAAAGTCCAGATTGAATTATGGACGTAAGAATATCAAGGCAAAGGCAGAGGAACTTCAGAAGAAGGGATACAAGCTGTACAGCTACACACCTATGGCACTTCTTACTTACCTGCTCATGGCAGAACGAGGAACTATGCTGGTAGCAGGAACCTTCGACAAGCTGGCAGGTGTTGGAAGTGTAGTTGGTGCCGGACTGATCCATGGTGGAGCAGTAGGTGCGTTATCTGCCGCTGGAAGTGCAGCCACAGCCGGTGGTACAGTCACAGCCGGAAGTGCCGGAGCGACCGGGGCTGCAGGATCGGCAGTCGGAACAGGTGCAGCGGCAGGAGGAAAGACTGCGGCAGCTACAGCGGCAAAACAGACCTTTTTAAAGACAGTAGCCGGTAAGATCACGATGGCGGCAGCCGGAGTGGCAGTAGCAGGTGGAGCAGCCGGAGTAGCAATCTATAATCACAATAAGAATACCTGGCAGGATGCATATACCGAAATAATAAAAGAATACAGGCAGGAAATTGAGAATTATAGCTGGAAGAATTCACAATTTAGGGAGAATGAACCGACAATGACAGAAGAACCCAGAGCAATCTCTGTTATTAACATCATGGGGGACGATACTCCGGAACTGATCTTTGCTGCACAGGATGAATCAGATCCGAATAAAGCTGATCTTCATATATATACATATATAGATAATGAAGCAATACAGGTCTATAGTGGAGAACTTGATACAAGGTCAGATGAGAACCGGGACAAATGGGGAGCAGAAGGAACGCCATATGTATTAGTTTGCACTAGAGAAGTTTCAGAAAATGGATGCCGGATGTATATACTTTGCAGCGATGGACAGAGTGATAATACGGAGATTGGGGTCATAGATAAGATGATAGAATTCGATGTGGCTTCATCTAGTGGAGATTATCTGCAGCCGATTGTCTGGACCTGTCATGCAGAACAAGTGGGGGATGAAGAATCAGCACTGCTTGCAGAACGGGATGGTATATCTGTGAGCTGGGAAGAATATCAAGAAAAACGAGAGGAAATACACCATGGAAAGAATGGCGTGATTTTACAGAATATGGCATCAAGGGTTCCAAATGGTTTATATGATCAGGTGGCAGATATTCAGCGTGATTCATCAGGAAATGTGATTGCAGGCTGGAATGCTGGATCAAACTATTGGGAAATGTCTTATGCAGATGCATTGAAATGTTTTAAAGAGAGCAAATAATAAAAAATTATTAGAGTGCCTTTGGCTGTTTATGAGGATCAGTCAAAGGCATTTTTACTTTATAAGAAAAAGTTCATTCTACAAAAAATTTCTCCGGTTGAAAATGTCAAATCTCTCCGATTGAAAGTTCCGAAACTCTCCGATTGAATTTTCAAAATTTCTCCGGTTGCATTTTCCAAAACTCTCCGATTGAAAACTACGAATCTCTCCGATTATACTTTCCAAAACTCTCCGATTGGTATATAATCCGTATTAGAGGTGATAATAAAAATATGATAAAAGATGCTTATAAACCAAGAATAATTGATAATAGAATTGAACAGTTTTTGGAGAGCTTTGGTGCTGTATGTATAGAAGGACCAAAGTGGTGTGGTAAAACATGGACTTCTTCTTACCATAGTAATAGTGAAATTTATATGGGAGATCCTGCAGGTAATTTTCAAAATAGAACGCTGGCACAAATGTCGCCGGATTTGGTATTGAATGGTGACAAGCCAAGATTAATTGATGAATGGCAGGAAGTTCCGCCGTTGTGGGATGCAGTTAGATATAAGGTTGATCAAACAGGAGAAAAGGGACAGTTTATATTAACAGGATCGGCAACTCCTAATCATAAGGGAATCATGCATAGTGGTGCAGGAAGAATTGCAAGAATAAAGATGCATCCAATGTCCCTTTACGAATCTGGTGATTCCTCTGGCGAAATTTCATTAAAAGAGTTATGTAATGATAATATAATTCCGGTTATGACTGGTGAAGTAAATCTGCAAAACTTAATTAAGTATATTATTCGGGGAGGATGGCCTGGTAATATAGACATACCTGTTGAACAGGCAGCACTTTTACCAATTCAATATATTGATGCCATAATTGACGATGATGTATATAGAATGGATGGTGTAAAACGTAATAAGGAGAAAATGAAACTGTTACTTCGATCTTTGGCGAGAAACGAAGCAACTACAGTTACCAATACTTCACTTGCAAGAGATGTGAAAGAAATGGATGATACTGATCTTGATAAGGATACTATTGCTGATTATCTGGATATATTCAAACGACTTTTTATTATAGATAATCAAATGCCATTTTCAACAAATATCCGATCATCTGTTAGAATAAAGCAAGCGGAGAAACGGCATTTTTGTGATCCTTCTCTTGCCTGCGCTTTGTTGAATGCGACACCGGAGATGTTGGTCAATGACCTGCAAACACTTGGATTTTTATTCGAGTCTCTTTGTGAACGGGATTTGAAAATATATGCAGAATCGTTTGGTGCCTCATTATATCATTATCAGGATTATGATAATAAAGAAATAGATGCAGTTGTTGAACTTAGTAATGGTGAATGGTGCGCATTTGAAATTAAATTAGGTGCAAATCAGATTGATGACGCTGCGAAGAGTTTATTAGATATAAACAAAAAGATTGAAAAAGATCCCAAAGGAAAGCCTGCAAAAATATTGTGTGTTATTTGTGGTTTGTCTAATGCAGCATATAAACGACCGGATGGCGTATATGTTGTGCCGATTACAGCATTAAAAAATTAATTTAAAAAAATTTCAAAAAATATAAAACTTTTTTGCAACCTCTGTGTCATATAGGTGAAACGATACAGAGGTTGCATTTTTTATGGATGAATTTCCGGATGAAATGCTCCTCAGATAAAGAAAAGGAGAATAAAAATGAAGAAAATGAAAAGAATCGAAATCGCACAGTACATCGCATTGGGAGCAACCTGTTTAACCGTTTTAGGATTTGTCCTTTCCGGTATTTTTGGTGGAAGGATCCCGATGTCCATGATGGGGTATGGAGTTATGGCAGGCATTGTTTCCTACTTCTTCGGAGGGTTTGGAACTGCGGTGAGAATGGCAGGTAAGATAGCAAAATGGGGCTGGCTCATCGTACCATTTCCATATGACATCGTCACAGGTATGGTATCCTTCTTCATCTCGATCATGGTCTTTATCGGATTGCCGATCATTCCGATCCGTAAGGCATACAAAGAGCAGATGCTGGATGCTGAAGTAGTTGAGTAAAAAGAATGTAGAAAGAGAGGACAGATTATTATGAGTAGAAAAATGAAACAGATCATGTTAGCAGTAATTTTAATGGTGATGATGTGTGCAGTAAGTCCTGCGCGAAAGGTATCCGCGGAGGTGTTAAACAGTCCACAGCAGATCGTATGGGGACAGAGTTACAGTGGCGAGCTGGAGGATGCACAGAATACATATGAGTATACATTTACGATGAAGAAGTCCGGTACATTTTCACTTGCGATTGCGACGGAGAAAATTGGAAAGACACACACCGGGCTTAATTATATAAAAGTCAGCGATATGTATGATAATGAGATCTATACAGCATCAGTCAGTGAAGGAAATGGCAGCTATAAGGCAGAATTATTAGCAGGTGATTATAAATTATCACTGTGTGCAGGTTTTTATACCGGCTGCAAATTCACATTTACGGCATCTTATAAGGCATCCGGCGAAACACGTTCCGAGGCATGGCTGTCACAGAACGATGAGAAAACGATGGCATTTACCTATAAGGCAGGTACGACCTATAAAGGACAGTTTGCATTTAACGAGACAACAGATATCTATAAGATGAAGATGACAAAGAACCGGTACTTGAACATTCAGATCAACAGCAAGATCAAGGAAATGAATGTTGTGATTGAGAATACAAATGGCGACATTCACTATATTCAGACGGGTGTTACACCGGGAACCAGAAAATACACATTTTTCCTGCCAAAGGGAACCTACTACATCACGATGACCAAAGGCTGGCCATATAGTGTTGATCCAAATTATGCCGGAATGTATACATTTAAGACGACATTTACAGATGTTCCGAAGACCACTGTAAACAAGGTAAAGAATCTTTCATCCGGAAAGTTAAAGGTAACATGGAAGTGCAAGAGCAAGGCGACCGGATATCAGATCCAGATCGCAACGGATAAGAAATTCAAAAAGAATAAGAAAGTATATGATGCGCCATTTAAGAATTACAATAACTGTACATTCTGGGATCTGAAAAAGGGCAAGACTTATTATGTCCGTGTCCGTTCTTATGTAAAGGCAGGCTCCCACGAGAAGAAATGTTATTCTGCATGGAGCAAATATAAGACTGTAAAGATAAAGAAATAGAATATAATGTTATCCTGATTTTGTGGTATGCTATAATCATGTAAAAAATATCCAAAAACTTAAAACTTTTTACCCACCTGATCTGTCCAATAAACAGGAGGTGAGATATATGGATGTGTGGAAGGCAGTGTGCGCGTTTGTTGCATTGTTAAGAAAAGAACGAAAGGAGCTGCCGGACAATCCGGAACGCAAGAAAGAATTATTTGACCGGATCGAGCATGACAGGCAGTCCAGATAAATAAAGGTATAAAGATAATATATAAATTACAGAAATAAGATAAAAAGCAGGAGGAGCAGGATAACATGAAGTGCAGAACATGTGGAAATGATTTACAGGGGAATGAATACAACTGTCCGTTTTGCGGAAGCTGTGTGGATTATACACAGGCAGTGGAACAGGCAAAGGCAGGGCGTGAAGAAGGATTTACGTTCTTATATGAGAATACATATCGGAATAAACTCTACATTGCAATGAAGTATATGAAGAATGAGCAGGATGCAATGGATGTCCTTCAGGATGCCTATATAAAGGCATTTGCCAGATTAGATAGTCTTCAGGATGCAAATGCATTTCCGGGATGGATGAGTACGATCGTGGCAAATACTGCCATCAATGCACTTCAGAAGAAAAAGGCAGTCTTGTTTTCTGATCTGCAGAATGAAAATGATGAAGGGGATGTCTTTGAGTATACTCTGGAAGATGAAAACATGAGCACACAGCCGGAGATGGCATGTACCGTGCAGGAGACACAGGATATGGTGCGGGAGCTGATCAATTCCCTGTCGGATGAACAGAGAATCTGTGTGCTTATGTTCCATCTGGAGGGTTACAGTATCAAGGATATTGCCACAGTATTGAACTGTTCCGAGAACACCGTAAAGTCCAGACTGAATTATGGACGTAAGAATATCAAGGAAAAGGCAGAGGAGCTTCAGAAGAAGGGCTACAAGCTTTACAGCTACACACCGATGTGTCTTCTTGTATATCTGCTTATGGCAGAACGTGGAAATATGATCGTTACGCATGTATTTGAGCAGATGGCAGGTCTTGGTGGAAATATTGCAGCCGGCATCATTCATGGTGGTGCTATGCAGATGGCAGGCAATGTTACAGGTGGGGCTGCACAGGCAGGAGCCGCCGGACAGGCAGCAGGAGAAGTTACACAGGCAGGTGCCGCCGGACAGACAGCGGGTGCAGTAGAAGGCGGAAGAGCTGTTGCAGCCACCGTTGGAAAGCAGGCATTTATAAAGACCATGACAGGAAAGATTGCGATCGCAGCCGCTTCGATCGCGATTGTAGGCGGAGTCGCAGGCGGTACGATCGCCTATAAGTATTCACAGGATAAGACAAAAGCTACCGATAAAAAGGAAGCAACAGAAGCAACCGAGGATGCATCAGATCAGACGACCACCGGTGAAGCAGATGCTTCAACGACAGAGATAACGACAGAAGCGTCAACGGAGATAACTACAGAGTCAGCTATCGATGAAAGTCTTTATAAAGCAGCATACAAAGAGGTACTTGAATCCTATAAGACACAGATCGGTAATTATTACTGGCAGTATGAATATGATTATTCCACAAAGGCTGCAAAAGAAGAACAGACGCCGATCGTATTTGCCGATGTTACAGGTGATGGTGTGCCGGAGATGATCCTGGTAAGATCAGAACAGAACGAAGCTTCAATTGCACAGATGGATATTTATAGCTTTGACGGAACAAAAGCAAAGAGAATCTTTGGAACGGATATGGAAGAATATGGTGGCTGGGATATAAATGCCGCTTCCGGAACCAGTTATTATCTGTTTACGACTAAGAAGGGAACCTTATATGCATATAGTGGGTTCGGAGATGAGAGTTATACAGACAGTTATATCAAATTCACGGTAGATGATTCCGGCATGCTTCAGAAGTCAACAACCTGGACAAGAAGGAAAGGTCCGAATGACGATTATTCAGCAACTGTTGTCACATGTCAAAAGAATGGTTCTGAGATCACAGAGGATAAGTATAATGCTCAGGTAGAGAAGCTACAGAAGAATTTTGATACGTTATTAATGTATAATGGACAGGGCAAGGATAAAGCCAAGGAGGTTCTTGGTACGCTGGATGATACCGCTATGACTTATGATGAGGCTATGGAATATCTTGGAACGATCACACAAAAAGAAACAGATAAGGCGGACAAAAATCAGAGGGCTTCTAAAGACGGAAAAGAGATATCTGCCGGAAATGCAGGAGAAGTAAAGATGACATTACCGGAGGATCTCCCGGAAAGCTTTCTTATGTCAAGCGGAGTTGGTGCATGGGGCTCCAGTATGGATATCAAACCGGATGGAACCTTTACAGCTTCGTTTCACGACAGTAATTATAGTGGCAGGGGAGTTTCCAGTGGATCCGGATCCTTTAAGAATATTACGCAGGTTGACAAATATACATATACCATGGAGCTGGATACCCTGAACTATGATGATGAGCTTGGCAAAGAAACAACAGATGACAATGGCTATACAACTACTTTCACAGAGCTGTATGGAATTGCCGGGGGTACTACCTTTACGGTGTATCTTCCGGGTGCACCGACAGCAGATATGCCGGATGGAATGAAGAATTGGCTGGGCTTTCATTATTACAATGTCCCGATACCGGATGCCCTTGACTGCTATGCCATTTATAATGTAGATAAGGAAAATGGATATTTCAGCACAGGGTTACAGTAAATAGTAAGATGTTTTGGATACGATGGAACCTGTATAAATGCAGAAAGCTGTAAAAATTTACGTTGAATTTTACAGCTTTTTTGCATTTACTATTAGTAGAAATGAGCAATACATAAAGGAAGGAGTTGAAAGTATATGGTTAACATTTTACCAGTTTCAGATTTGAGAAATTATAATGAAGTTCTGAAAAATTGTCACAAAGGAGAGCCTGTGTATCTGACCAAGAATGGTAGAGGACGTTTTGTGGTTATGGATATTGAAGATTATGAACGTGATCGAGCAGAAAAGAAGCTCTTGATGAAACTTCAGGAAGCAGAAGAAGCGGTAAAGGATGGTGAAGGCTGGCTTAGTATGGAAGAACTAAAAGAACAAACGGGGGAATGAAATGTTAAAATTACGGATCAATCCGATTGTTGTTAAGGATTTGAAAGAAATTCGAGATTATATTTCAGAAGATAATAAGGAGTATGCAGCACGGACAGTACAGGAGATTTATAACAAATTTGAAAACCTTCAAATGTTTCCAGGGATAGGCGCAGAGCTTTCCAAAAGAGTTAGTTTTCAGACTGATTATAAGTATGCTGTATGGGAAGACTACACACAATAATACTAAAAATATATAAACCTTACCCTCTCCAGTGTTTCAAGAAAGGCGATAACACGTTTTAACATATCAGGAGCTTCTTCGGGGAACTGTTCTTCCATGATGGATACCAGATTGAATACCGTGTTGTCGCCATTTATATGAACCCATAAGGTACTGCCATATCGGTCAAGCCTGATATGGCTTTTCTTTGGTTTGTGAAAATATTTCTGGGCGATCTTGTGATAAAAACCGGTATGCGGCATCTCGATTACAATAATTCCATCGGGCGACTGTTCCCATGTATAATTCAGATTGATGCAGGGGATTTTGTCCATATAGTTTGCAGTATGGGAAAGAAAACCGGATTTTGATCTTTTTATAAAAAATTGCGAGAGGGTATCTTTACGATTATGGTTCTGTTTTGCAATGACATTTTGTATATTATATTTTTGCATGAGAAAATAAATCCTTTCCGGGTGAAGATATTAAAGTGTGTTATTGGATGATTGTTTATCCTTCGTTTTATGGATCATGTAGATCATACTGAAAAGCAGGGCAAGGAAGAACAGGCAGCCGCCCCATTTTCCAAGATGGAATCCCATAAGTCCCAGATTGATCCGATCACTTACGCCGAATACAGCAAGGATGGCAAGCAGGATTCCAACCAGCCCTTCACCTGCAATCATACCGGAGGAGAAAAGGATACCATTATTGCGGACGGTTTCGCGGGAACCCTCATCGGCAAAGCGGCGTTTCTCCACGAAAAGGCGGATCAGACCACCGATCATGATCGGAACTGTCAGGTAAATCGGCAGATACAGTCCGATGGCAAATGGTAGAACTGGGATACCTAAGATCTCGACAACGACAGCAATGCAAATGCCGACAATAACAAGCCCCCATGGAAGATTTCCATTCATAACACCTTCAACGACCATTTTCATAAGGGTTGCCTGCGGAGCAGGAAGCTCGGTAGAACCATATCCCCATGCGGTATTTAGCAGATAAAGAACACCACCGATTGCAAGACCGGAAGCGATCGATCCGATCAGTTCGCCGATCTGCTGCAGATATGGGGTTGCACCGACGATATACCCCGTTTTCAGATCCTGCGAGGTGTCTCCTGCCATGGCTGCAATTATGCAGATAACAGTACCGATGCAGATGGCAGATGTCATACCCCGGTATCCTGTTATGCCGGCTTGCTTTAACAGGATCGTTGCAAATAGCAGGGTTGCGATCGCCATACCGGACACTGGGTTATTCGATGAGCCGACGACACCGACCATTCTTGCAGATACGGTTGCAAAGAAAAATCCGAAAATAATGATCAGAATGGATGTGACCGGATTGATCGGAATATCCGGAAATGCACTCAGACCAAATGCTACGATCAGGATACCGCCGATTGCATAAGGAAGCGGAATGTCTTTGGATGTTCGTGAATTTCCATCTGTATGTCCAAAGCCTTTCAAGGCTTTGGCAAATGTGGATGCGATCAGCGGAAATGATTTTAGCAGGCTGAAGATGCCGCCGGCTGCCACCGCGCCTGCGCCGATATACCGCACATAATTTCCCCATAACTGATCGACTGACAGTTCGCGGATCGGAACGGAAGCGGGGAACAGGATGTTGTCACCTCCAACAAGAACGAGCAAAGGCATGATAACAAACCATCCAAGTACAGCACCGCTTAACAGATACGAAGCAACCTTTGCGCCGCAAATATAGCCGACACCGACCAGTGCAGGGAGAACATCCATGCCGAAGCCCGATCCTTTATAGGCAGGAATCGTCCATGCGATCTCACTTGGGAATAAATGCAGACCATCAGCAATAAATTTATAGACAGCAGAGATGCCAAGCCCGGAAAATACTTGCATGGATTTGTGACCGCCGGTTTCTCCGGCGAGCAGTACTTCAGCGCAGGCAGTTCCTTCCGGAAATGGAAGTGTACCATGTTCTTCTACGATCAGAGCGGTACGAAGCGGGATCATGAACAGAACACCGATCAGTCCGCCACAGATGGCGACAAATGCAATCATCAGAAAAGATGGAGGTTTTATATCGGGATTTTCATCTGCCCACATGAACAGGGCTGGCAGCGTAAAGATAGCTCCGGCGGCCAGAGATTCACCTGCAGAGCCGATCGTCTGCACCATATTATTTTCCAGAATAGAATCGCGGCGCATGATCATGCGCACAATACCCATAGAAAGAACGGCAGCAGGGATGGAAGCGGAGACGGTCATACCGACTCGTAAGCCCAGATAGGCATTTGCACCGCCGAACACGACCGCCAGGATAATGCCAAGAATCGCAGAAGTAGGTGTAAGCTCCGGCATCACCTTATCTGCCGGAATATATGGTTTAAATTGTTTCATATACAACCCTCAAATCATAGTTTTATGCCACTAGTATGTACAGAGTCTGGCAGAAACATACACAGAAAATCTGAAAAAAGAGCTTCATCAGATATGTCAAGACATGGAAGCTGAAATAATAAAATAGAAGGAAGCTACATCTGTATCCAGCTCTATGGCTACTGGCAGGTGGTTTGAAACGCGTTCCACTTTCTATTCGGTTCGCACGCTGATTTGTCAGCAGTCGCCCAAACTCGTCCTTACGGACTCAGACAAGGGCTTGGTGCTGACAGCTAGTGCAAACCTCATAACGAAAGTTCCACTAATGTTTCAATTCACCTGCCACTAGCCATAGAGCTGGAAACAGGTAGGATGTGTTTAAAGAATAACACCTGCTGGTTGTACCTAAGGAATATCGTATATTCCATGGATACAGCCAGCAGGCGTTTTTGCTTTATGTGTTATTGTTATAAAATAGTTTATTTATTGAGGGCGGCAAGCTGTGCTTTTAAAGCCGCGATCTCAGAAATCATTGCGTTCTTCTCAGAAAGAACTGTAGCAATTTCAGCGTCTTTTTCGGATATCACTAAAGTCATCTCGTTTTCTTTCTCGTTCAAAGCCGTAATTGCGTCATCTCGTTCCTTTTGTAGTTCATCGATCATATAGTGAACCGTATTCTCATCTAACATTCGAAGTGCTTCTGAAAACATGGTGATCACCTCCTCCGGATCATACATATATTCAGACATATCCTTACAGATGGCTTCCATCCAGGGATAGTCAGATACCAGTGCAGCAAGGTCGTCAACCGACTGGGCAGTCAGTAATGACAGCCATGCATTAAGTTCATTGATATCTTTAGCATACTTACTTTCACGGAAAACGTCAAGGGCAACCACATAGAATTCCTGCAAAAGATTCAGTTTGATGCCGGTATCAAAAACAGTTTTTCCATGATGCAGATAAATATCAGCTGACTGTGTCTCTTTGCATTCATTAGGACTGTTTTCAAACATTACGATCGTGTAAACCGTTTTCAGATCCTTGTAGGTAAAGGCGTTTCCTTTCAGGCTTTTCACTCTTGTATACTGACGCAGCATGAGATCGGAGGAGTAGCAGGACATACGTTCACCCGGAAAAGCGTATGGAATTTTCTGGATCTCGACATTTGCGATCGAGCCATCTTCCAACTGGACAAGGATATCCAGAAGCAGGAGCGAGGTGGACGGCAGCATGCTGTCTTCATTTGACAGGATGCACTGAACTGTTACCTTTGTGCCGATGATACTGCTGATTAGACTGGATAGCCGTTCCGGATAGATGTCCGGGTTGAACAGCTTCTTGAAAAATGGATCATAAGTTAAAGGCAGAGTTTTTGTACCCTCCATAAATCCAAGAAAGCGGTTCTTCCATTCGGGGGACATGTTCTGATAGGCAAAGTAGCTTCGCGGATGCTTCCGGAGCTCCGCAAGACATTCCTTTTCCGTGCGAGTAGGAAAGAGCTGGTGGATGTTTATTGGAGAACCATTGGTTGGTTGACTGGCATGGTTATGGTTGGTAATTTTTTCGTTTGATATCGGTTGATTGTTAAGGTGATGATTGTTGTTTTGGTTATACATAGATTTTATTCCTCATGATTTCCGGCGCCTGTTTTGTCGACAAAGGGAGCATAGCATAAAAATAACAAGAAAAATCGTAAATGTAACAAATGGTATGTCTGGATGTAACTTTCGGTAATTTTTGCTGTTTATCTCCCCATAACCCAAGATTACATCAATGTTGTTGAGAGAAAAAAGGATCTATGCTACAATGGTGGCGTGAATTTTGAACGGACAGAAAGGCAACACTATGTATAAATACTATTTATTTGACTTGGACGGCACAATAAGCCAGTCCGAGCCGGGCATTCTCAACTGCATCCGCTATGCTCTGGATGCAGCCGGACTGCCGGAGCCATCGGAGAAAGTGTTAAAGACATTTATCGGACCATCGTTGTACGATTCCTTTACATCCAAATGTCATGTTGACCACGATCAGGCACTCTGTCTGGTAGCGAAGTACAGAGAACGATACAATGTGACAGGTCTGTATGAGACATCTATCTATGATGGCATTCCACAGACACTCAAGGATTTAAAAGAAAAAGGCGCGAAGATCGGAGTGGCGACCTCCAAACCGACAGAACCAACGAAGAAGATACTGGCGAAATTCGATCTGGCACAGTACTTTGATGTTGTGGTAGGAAGCAATCCGGATGGAACCGGCTCGGACAAGCAGGTGCTGATCGCAGAGTGCCTGAAGCGGTTGAAGGAAGCCGATGCGGAAGGTACGGATATGCCACAGGCAGACCGGGAAGAGGCAGTCATGATGGACGATTCCAAGTCAGAGGTTAAGACACAGATACATGAAAAGGATGCCGTGATGATCGGTGACCGGATGTTTGACATTGATGGCGGACATGCCTGCGGAATTGATACGGTCGGTGTTCTGTATGGATATGGAAACCGTGAGGAATTTGAAAAAGCCGGTGCGGAATATATCATCAGCCGCCCGGAGGAACTCCTGACATTGTAAGAGAGATCAGACAGAAGCCCTTTTGATATTATAAGGAGACTTTTAATGGGTATTCATAAGGATATTAAGGGTATATAGAAGGCAAATGCAGGCATATACCATAAAAGAGGAGACGAAAACGTGAGAAAATTATTGACGCTTGAGGATATCCATGAGCGTGAGAAAACAATGGTGTTCATGTTCCATGATCTGTGTGAGAAGCATGGGCTGCGGTATTATCTGTGCGGCGGCACGCTGCTTGGAGCAGTCAGACATCAGGATTTTATTCCGTGGGATGATGATATTGACATTCTGATGCCACGACCGGATTATGAGAGATTACAGGAAGTGATCAAAGAGCAGCCGTTTCTGCCGGAGCATAAGTTCCTGTCAACAAGCCTTGGCAATCTGGATGAGCCATATACGAAGCTTGCGGATACGAGGACAAGACTGGACAAATATTATACGAAAGACAAATACGACATCTATCTATGGATGGATATTTTCCCGATGGACGGACTGCCGGATGATGATGCCGAGATTGAACGGATCTATAAAAAGGCACATTGGTATCGCCGCATCATCCAATATCTGAAGATGAAGACAGGGCGGGGCGGGAATCTGGTCAAGAAGATCGTGAAGCCGATCCTGAAACCATTTGCGCATTTGATATGGGGCAAGAAGCGGACAGTGAAGAAGCTGATCCGGTTATGTACACAATATGATTTTGAATCATGCAAATATGTTGGCGGCATTGCCTGTGGCTACGGTCCGCAGGAGAAGATGCCAAGGGAAGAATATGTAAAACCAATGAAAGTGACATTTGGCGGACGGGAGCTGATCGCACCGGGTTGTACCGATTACTATTTGACATCCCTTTACGGTGACTATATGAAGCTTCCGCCGGAAGAAGACCGGAAAGCTCACATTATCAAAATGTATCAGGTGGAAGAATAATAGATATTTGCACAGCGGGCATAGCAATATGCCGAAAGTGCTTTCCATGACAGGATAACAATTCGTACAGATATTTAGAAAAAATATTGCAGGAGGAAATAATAATGAAAGATAAGATTTTAGAAGAAGATCTGTTGTATATTGCAAATGCAGGTGGAGATTATGAGAAATTATACGGCAAATCCATCTTGATCACAGGAGCAACCGGACTGGTTGGTTCACAGATCGTAAAGGCGCTGCTTAAGATGAACGAAGTAAAGAATGCTGATATCACGATCTATGCATTTGTCAGAAATGCAGAAAAGGCAGACAAGATCTATGATGAATTTGCAAAGGATAAGCTGGTGTATGTGATCGGTGATGTCGGAAATCCGGTTACCGATGAGACTGTAACCCTGTCAAATGGCAAGAAGATCTCAGAAGTACAGATCAACTACATCATCCATGCAGCAAGCCCTACAGCATCCAAGTTCTTTGTGGACTATCCGGTGGAGACGATCATGACTGCGGTAAATGGTACAAAGAATATGTTAGACCTTGGTAAGGAGAAGCAGTCCGAGGGTGTTGTATATATATCATCGATGGAAGCATTTGGCGCACCGGATCCTGAAAAGCCATATGTAAAGGAAGATGATCTGGGATACATCGATATCCACAATCCAAGAAGCTGTTATCCGGAGGGCAAACGTCTCTGCGAATGTATGTGTTCTTCTTACGCAAGTGAGTATAAGCTGCCGGTTCGTATCGCAAGATTGTCACAGACATTTGGCGCAGGCATCAGCTATGAGGAGAACCGTGTATTTGCACAGTTTGCAAAGGCTGCTATGAATAAGACAGATATCGTTCTGCACACAGCCGGAAAATCCGTTGGCAACTACTGCTATACCAGAGATGCCGTAATGGGTATCTTACTCCTTCTTGTAAAAGGAAATGATGGTGAAGCCTATACCGTAGCACATCCGGAAGCACACATCACGATCGGAGATATGGCAAAGATGGTTGCAGAGAAACTGGCAAATAATGAGATCAAGGTCGTATTTGACATACCGGAAAGTGCCATGACATTTGGCTATGCACCGGATGTAAATATGCGATTGAATTCAGATAAACTTCAGGCACTTGGATGGAAGCCGGTGATCGGTCTTGAGGAAATGTATACCCGTATGATGAAGAGCATGGAGTATACAAGATAAAGTTCGGAAAGAAATAAACAGAAACTGCTGCTGCAGGGGACGACCTGTTCTATGGTAGCAGCAGTTATTTGCATTACAGGAAAGTCTGGGATAAAGAAAACAGGAGGAAGTGACAGTTGGTAAACAGGATCGTAGTCGGAGCGGACAGCTTCAGTATACATGGAAAATTTGATGAGCAGGGGATGTTCCTTTTGATGGAAGAGGGCGATATCCTTTCAGATGAGGATTTTGCGCGTATCGTGACCTTTGTTGATGACCACAGGAACGGAGATATCTTTCTGTTGCCGAAGAAATACGGACCGAGCAGGAACAGCAAGAAGGGAATTATGTATGCGCCGTTTTCCGCATATCGCGAGAAAGGAAAGCATGCGCCCTGGCTTGCACAGAAGCTGGACAGAGATCAGGAATTTCATGGTGTCTATGAGCAGCTTGCAAATGGTGTGATCTCTACGGAGATTTTAAGATTCCTGCACGGATTTACACCATTCGGTATGATATTTAAGGGAAGTCTGTTAAATCAGTTGATGGAGATTGCAGATGCCGGAATACAGAGTAGTTCTGCCGGAATACAGAATGCCGGGCAGGATGCAAATGTGACATTCGGAAGCCCTGCACACACATTGGAGGACGTTCTGGTAAAGGGATCATTTCCGGTATTAAAATGGCTACTTGCGGTTCAGGCAAGAGCCTGTCTGGATGAGAAGTTCTATTATATCGATGGTGTTGACTATACTTTGAAAAACAGCTTTGAAGGGGATAAGACCTTTTTTGAAGGAATCTATGACCGGGCATGGTATAAGGATACCGTTGATCAGCTGATCGAATGGTTAAAGGAAATGTCCATCCATCAGGAAACCCTGCAAATGCTTGTTATGCAGCATGCACTGTTCATTGTAAAATATATGATCCAGGCAAATCTCGATAACCTGAACAAGCATTTATTTGAAGAGACCGACGGCGAGGCTTTTTTGTGGAGGCTTGGGGAAGTGCTCTCTTATATAGATGATTCGATCATTTGTGAGAATCAGGGATACCATGTGGATATGAAGAATGAAGACTGTCTGGTATGGGTATTGCTGATCTTAAAGTATAAGGACACCGGTCTGGAATTTGATTTTGCGGATGGCTGCTACAGCTATAATGATATTCAGATCGGAGAACTTACGAAGCCGACGGCGGACATTCAGTTTATGGATAATAAAGATATGGAGGATCACACAGAGCTTACGATCGAAGGACGGTTATCGCCTATTCTTTTGATGAATGGAGCAGAGTTTGGTGTTCTGGTCGGTGACCGCTTCTATCCGGCAGAATATAATGAGCGGTATGCACATACAAAAGCATTTGGCATGTCGATCTTCAAGCTTCGGGCGTTTACGATCCGGGTGGAACTTCCATATGGACAGGAAACAGAACTGGCTTATGTAACAAGAGTCCGGACGGATGTCTTTGAAAATGGTGAAACGATGGGAATGTCGGTAGAGGATCTTCCGGTCACTCTGGAATTCGATTCTCATTTCAGCCGTTTGTGCGACCGTTTCCGTCACAGCTATTGGAAGATCAATAAGAAGCTGTATATGTATAAGACAGAAGCTAATATCATGAAAGTTGATCCGGTAAAGCATGGGAAGATTGCAGGCAGAGAACTGACGTTATGGCGGGATATGTTTGCAACCGGACAGAAGAAGGTTATTAAGTTTATCATTGTCCGGGCGTTCTTAAAGGCAAAGCCGGTTTTAAAGCATCGTCCGATCTGGCTCTTTTTTGATAAGATATATAAGGCGGGGGACTCTGCTGAATATATGTACAAATATGCAAGAAGCAAGAAGGATGGCATCAAATGCTATTATCTGGCAGATGGGGCATCGGAAGATTACGCACGTCTGGAACGCGAAGGTATGAAGCCGGTCAAACGGAGAAGCGTCAAGCACCGGTATGCATTTTTGTATGCGGATATGGTGATCGTGTCAAACTCTACCGTCTACGCATTTAATGATTTCGGTACGATCAATTCGGCACTGATCCGTGATCTGATGAACTTCCATGTAGCCTGTGTCCAGCATGGTATGTCTATCCAGAAGATCGCAGTTGCGCAGAACCGGTTGAGAGATAATACACGGTTGTATTTCTGTGCATCCAAATATGAGATTGAAAATCTGTCGAAGCCGATCTACGGCTATGAGGGTTATGATGCATTGAAGCTGACCGGAGTACCGCGTTATGATGGACTTATAAATGAAGATAAACGGCAGATCCTGTTATCCCCGACCTGGCGGATGCAGGCAGCAGTTCCGGTTACAAAGAATGAGGGTGTGAGCCGTGACTACAATCCACTTTTTAAGGAGACAACCTATTATCAGGTATATAACAGCCTTATTAATGATGAGCGTCTGATCGCTGCGGCACAGAAATATAATTATAAGATCGTCTATGTACTGCATCCGATCGTCAGCCCGCAGATCGATGATTTTGATAAGAATCCTTCGGTAGAGATCATTCCGGCGGTTGCCGTTCATGGACATTCCGGTGTCAATTATGAGAAGGTGTTCCGGGAATCCAGTCTGATGGTTTCGGATTTCTCCGGTGTTCAGTTCGATTTCGCTTATATGCGTAAGCCGGTGGTCTACCTGCACCATCACGATATACCGAAGCATTATGAGGAAGGAACCTTCCACTATGATACGATGGGATTTGGCGAGATCTGTGAGGACAACGACGAATTGATCGATGTTCTGATCTCTTATATGCAGAATAACTGCGAGATGAAACCGGAGTACCGCAGACGTGCCGATGATTTCTTCCGGTTTGACGACCATGACAACTGTGAACGGATCTATGATGTCATGATCGACTACCAGAAGACAAAGATTCATTAAGATATAGCTTTTTCTATAGCATCAACTATGATCTCCAGGGTTTTTAACCGGGCATATTTTTTATCGACTGATTCGATGATGTGCCATGGAGCATAGGTGGTGCTTGTTTTTTGCAGCATTTCATTGACGGCTGTTTCGTATTGATCCCATTTTTCACGGTTCCGCCAGTCCTCATCTGTGATCTTCCATTGTTTTTCCGGTGTATTCTGACGCAATGTGAATCGTTCAAGCTGAGTGTCTTTATCAATCTGTATCCAGAATTTGATGATCACAGCACCCCAGTCATACAGTTCTTTTTCAAATTCGTTGATTTCGTTGTAAGCACGTTTCCAGTCATTTTCACTGCAAAATCCTTCGATCCGTTCTACCATGACTCTGCCATACCATGTTCGGTCGAAGATAGCTACATGACCGGAGCGTGGAAGCCTGGTGAAGAAACGCCAGAGGAAATGTCGGGATTTTTCATACGGAAGAGGACTTGCGATTGGGAATACTTCGTAACCGCGAGGATCTAATGCTTCCGTTACACGCTTGATATTGCCGCCTTTTCCGGCAGCATCCCAACCTTCGTATGCAATGATGACAGGAATCTTTTTGTGGTAAATGCTGTTGTGCAGCTCTCGAAGCTTTCCCTGTAATTCTTTCAGACGTTTGGAATATTCTTCATCAGATACCGTCTTGTCCTGTAAAGAGATATCCGACAGCTTCGGCATGTCCATAAGAGGGAATACATTCTGTGGGATCGGAACTGCCAGTGAATGATTTTGTAGGGCAACATCGATTCCCTCGGTCAGGATTTCTAGAACCTGAAGCTCTGCCCATTTCTTGGAGCTGCCATCGATGATATACCATGGTGCGCGGGAAGAATCGGTAGCATCTAAGAATTTGTCAAAAATATCCATGTATTTGTCATAATGCTTGTTCTGTGCAAGGTCGGTATCGGTCACTCTCCATTTGGTTGCAGGATCATCGGCAAGCGTCCGGATCCGTTTCTTCTGTTCTTTCTTCGAGATGTTCAGGAAGAATTTGACAACCAGATAGCCGTTATCGGTCAGCTGTCGTTCAAATCTCCGAACATTGGCAATTCGAAGCTCGTAGTCTTTTTTTGACAATTCTTTGTGTGCGTATTCACGCGTAAGCTGATCCATCCAGCCGGAATCCATAAAGACAAAATTGCCGGCTTCCGGTATCTCTTTTACAAATCGCCAGAGAAATGGTTTCCGTCTGTCTTCTTCTCTGACCTTTTCCAGCGATGCAACCCGGTAAAAACGTGGATCGATATTGTTGATGATTCGTCCGACCAGACTGCCTTTGCCGGAAGTACCCCAGCCTTCTACCAGAACGATGACCGGAAGCTTGTGTTCCCGGACGGCCAATGTCTGCGCCGCCAGCTTTTCCTGCAAAGCCTTTAACCGTGTCTTCATTTCCTCGTCCGATGGCTTTTCCTTCATAATTCGATTATTCAACATACATAACACCCCCTGTGTAATAATGATCTGCTATGCTGGGGATACCTTTAACATTACCAATCAGGGGATGCTTCCGCTCGTTTTCCCGCTGTGTAACTTCGAACTAACCTCGGATAAACCTCGGTAAGGTCTCAGTTAGGTCTGCAACGGTACTAAGATGCCGCTAATGCGCCATCTAAGGACCGGCGACCTCAAATGCCCCTGTATTGGTAAGTTAAGGTATCCCCAGCATATTCACATTATGATTATATTAAATAGTTATTTTTATTATTTTCCGGTTATATCATAAAGTCAATGGACAAAATGCATTAAATATCAAATCGAGAAGAACACGCATATAAAAATTTTTTTTATTGTGTTAACAAATCCTATTGTCATGCCGACTGTTATATTGTAGAATATACATGAGGTTAGGGTTGGATTCTTGTAGAATTTATTTTGTGCTGAATTTTGAAATAATATTGAATGAAAGCATTCTTTTTTTTTCAGAAAGAATGCACATAGGAATGATACAGGAGGGACGCAGACTATGACATCAGGTGAAGAATTATTAGAATTAAGAAAGTCTACAGGAATGAACAGACGCGAATTTGCTGAGTATTTCGAGATACCGTATAGAACTGTACAGGACTGGGAACTTGGAAATAGAAGAATGCCATACTATCTTCTTCGTCTTATGGTTTACAAAGTAGACAAAGAAAATCTTGCAAAGCAGGACTGATTCAGGTAATTATTTTTTAAACAGATGATGGGCGAATAGGTATTGAAAAATCACGGGCATGTTATGTGTCCGTGATTTTTTAAGAAAAACAGAAAATAAAGCACACAAAACAGGGAGTAGAAACAGTGGCAAAGCAGTACGTGATGATCAATGACATAATCGAAGAACATAATGCGAGAATGTATAACTTAAGAAAATACTACCCGTTTTTTGTGTTATCGGAAACTGCATTTACACAGTACAAGGATGGACGATATAACAGTTTGGATATGGGATATATCACCATGGCGGTACTGCGTTTTTTTATTGAGGAAAACAACTTCAACGAGAGGGACATCACATATCCCCAGTGTGAAGCATTTATAAAAGAGCTACTGATCCGTGATTTCGATATTGAGATCGAGGACGAGGATATGGCAGACCTGATCTTATATATATTTGACAAGATCAGAAATGACGGAAAAGCATTTGAATTTACATTTTACGATCCGGGTAAGAAGCAGAAGAAGACCGGACGTGTCAGACTGATCGACAGCCGGATCACGGATGGAAAAGTGCTCTATTACATAACTGCGGATGGGATAGAATTCTATCTTGATACCAAGGAGATCAAGGACGAGAGCAAGATCAATGTAGAACAGGTTTTGCTTGAGAAGATGATCACCGGAGAGAATTTCAAGGGAGGTATCGAGGTTGTCAAGCGGATCAACAGCGAAGTGAACCGGCTTGTAAGAGAAAAAGACGATATCGTAGATCTGCTTTCTTACGATGTATTTGCCGGGGCAGAAGCTTATGAGAAATATATGAAGACGGTTGGAAAATGGTTTTCCGAGGAACAGAAATTATTTGCGAAGAACAAGGCACTGGTCGATAAGGCAGTTGCGAAAGCGAACTTTGACCATCTGACAAAAGGTTCTACGTTGTTGGATGAGATCAGTCAGTTGGAGCTGGAATTGAAGAAGACCATATTAAAGCATGGAAATCTGATCAACAGCACCATGGAATTACAGAATATATCGGACAACATTATTCAGAAGGCGAAGTTAAAGCGTCTGCGTCCGGTATTTGATTTTGAAAAGGAATTACAGAAGATGATCAGGGAGGATCGGCCGGATAAGATGGGCATGATCCTTGCTCCTTTATTTGCACCGGCGATTGCGAAGTCATTTTCGATGACATCGATCGACAATCTTCTTACGCTCAAATCAGAGGATGAGGCGAAGATGGTGACAGCAAAGAAAGAAGATGTAAATGCGAACTTCCGTTACGAGGATGAGATTGAGGAAGAACGCTCCGGCAGGAACTACGGTAAGTTATTCTTTGAACTGATGGATGTGCTTGCCCGCTGGAAGAAACTCAGCCTGAAAGAATTCAACGGATTCCTTGAGATACGATTTGGAAAAGAAATCTATGAGAATGCCGATTATTACGCATTCCTTACCCATCTGGCACAGAAGAAGGAATATGATATCAGCCGGATGTTAAAGAAGCAGGATACCATGCTTGAAAAGCTGGTAGTTGACAGCATCCGGGAATATCAGAAGGTGCGGGACAGCATCGGAGAGCAGCAGATACCACAGACTACAGCCGACAGCATTTCAACCGTAAGCGTACCGGACATTTATTCGGAAGATGCTTATGCTCCGGACATCTCATTTGAGCCATACAAAGATATGCGCTTCACGCTGACCTTTGACAGCACCGAGGAGATCCCGGTTGGAGAGGATATGTATGTGACGAACATCCTGTTTGAAGTGCGATAGATGATATTTGAACAAAAAAATAGTATGTATATTGTCTGTAAATATTGATTTGTTAATACAGGGGCATTTGAGTCCGCCGGTACTTGATGGCACATGAGTGGCATCTTAGTACCGCTGCAGGACTCAACGAGCGAAAGCGTCCCCTGATTGACAAAGTCAATATATACAGACAAATATATGAATAGATATTTTGTTCAAACATCAATGATAAAAATACATGTGAGGAAAAAAGATGGACAGCAGAAATTTGGATAAGGCGATTGAGATCTACGCCAGACTGATACAGGGCGAAACGATCGCGAAAGCAAGCAGAGAAAACAGTGCTCTGTACGAAGATTATTATGGAAATGCAGAGGTCTACGAGATTGTAGGCAATCTGTTAAAGAAACTGAATCTGAGTATTTACGAATACAATGAAGCACTTTATATCACTCCGGGTGAAGGCAACCGGGTATTTGGTTATACAAATGACGATATGAAGCGCATACTTGGACTGCGTCTGAATAAAGAATTATTCCTGTGCTATTTCCTCATGTATGTGATCCTGCTGTATTTTTATAAAGATTCCGGAAGCTATCAGTTCCGTGAATTTATCAAGCCGGAAAAGGTGATTGAAGAGGCGGACAAATATCTGGCAGATGTGACGAAGCGGTTGTCTGTATTTTCCGCAGAGGATGTCGGGGCAGAGAGCTTTAAAGCGGTTGGACTGCTGTGGGATGAGCTTCCGGCAGTCAGTCATGCAGTCTATGACGGAGAAAAGACGAAGGCGTCAAAGGCATCCAAATCCGGTTATGTGAAGCTGACATTTAACTTTATGGTCAGCCAGAAATTATTTGTCGAGAACGAAGAACGCTACTATCCGACCGATCGGTTCAAGGCGTTATGTGAGAATTACTTTGAAGAATACAGGGGACGTCTGTATCAGCTGCTTGGAGGTGAAGAGGATGCCGTGCATTAACCGAATACGAGTGAATAATGTAAAATACAATTTTGGTACACAGCAGTACGATGATTTTTCGATGCGGATGTATGGCAAGAACACGCTTTATGACCTTGCAAATGGTGGAGGAAAGAGTGTGCTGATGCTTCTTCTGCTTCAGAATCTGATACCGAACTGTACGTTAGATGATAAGCAGCCGATCGAGAAATTATTCCGGAATGGCGGCGGCAATACGACTATTCATTCCCTGATCGAATGGAAATTAGACGATGCGGATATCAAGGACGGATACCGCTACATGACGACCGGTTTCTGTGCTAGAAAAGCAAAGGAATCCGATGAAGGAGCATCACAGGACGGACAGACGGCGGCGATCGAATATTTCAATTACTGCATTTTCTATCGGGATTACAATAAGAACGATATCATTAATCTTCCATTGTCAAATGGTAATGAAAGAATTACATACAGTGGTCTAAAATCCTACATTAAGGAGCTTGGACATAAGGATATGAGCCTTGAAGTGCGTCTGTTTGAGCGGAAAGGGGAGTACCAGCGGTTCATCAGCGAATATGGTCTGCATGAGAGCCACTGGGAGATCATCCGTGGAATCAATAAGACAGAGGGTCATGTCCGTACTTATTTTGAGACGAATTATAAGACGACCAGAAAAGTAGTAGAGGATCTGCTGATCGAGGAGATCATAGAGAAAGCATTTCTGACCCGTACCGGTAGGGATGGGGATGAGAGCACAATGGCAGAAACTCTGCTTGACATTAAGGATAAATTGAACGTATTGGCACAGAAGAAGAGGGATATTGCGAACTTCGATCATCAGATCGAGCTGATCAATGTCCTGCAGGCAAAGGTCAATTCCTGTATCAACCAGTACGAGGCACACGAAGATATCACAAGGCAGCTTGCGGATATCTATGTGACGGGAAAAGAACTGACATCGAGGGAAAATGAACATCTGGAAGAACTGCTTGTAGCAAAACAGACTGCATTTGAACAGAAGGAAAGTCAGAAGAAGCGGTTGGAGAATCTGAAGATCACCAGAGATGGTTTCCGTCTGCAAGAGCTTCGGGATAAGTCAGAGCAGTTAAATGCAAATCTTGCTGAAAATGAACGACAGGTATCGGCATTAAAGCAGGATATGAATATGAAAGAAAGTATCAATGATTATCTGGGTTATCTGGAAGATAAGAAACAGTTATCCGAGAACCAGAAGATCATCGATCATATCTTACAGAATACCGGTGCAGACCGCGAGAAGATGATGGTCTATGCCTATAACAGAAAGCTCAGGGATGATGCACATTTGAAAGAGCTTCTTCTGGCAAAGGAGGAGGTCGAACAGTCGCATGAACATGCGGTGAAAGAGGCTGATTACTGCACAAAATGCATTAAAGAGGGCGAGATCGAGCTGGCCGTATCCGGAGACAACCGGAGGGCAGCTTCGGACAAATTACAGTCCTTAAATAACAAGATATCCGAGCTGACCTCACAGGTTGCCCTGCTTGTTGTGTCGGATGCGGCAAACGTGATCGAAGCATCCGAAGAAAAGGCAGAAGAACTAGAGGCATCCTTACGGGCACTTGCAGAGAGCATCCGGGAAGATCAGGAGCAGGTATTTGAAGACCGTTACCGGTTGTCACTTGCGGAAAACAGTCTGGAAACACTGGAAAAAGAATATGAGACGAGCCATCTGGATGCAGAGGAATATCGTCAGGCAGCTAAGAAGTTAGAAAGCATTATGGCGGTATATAGTGTAGAGAAAGCAGAAGAAATCATAGATGCGATCAATGCAAGGATCACAGGAACGCTGACCGAGACGATCACCAGAAAACAGGAGATTGATCGACAGCTTGCAAGACGCAAATATCTGGAATCCGGACGTTTATTCGGACCGAGTGCAGGAGCATCGGCAGTTATTGATTATATCGTGACCAGACATGGACATATGGCGATGCACGGAGCTGATTATCTGGCAGCACTTAAGCCGGAGCAGCGGACGGAGATCTTGAAGAAAAACAGAGCACTTCCGTATGGAGTAGTCGTGAAGAATTTCGCTGATATAGCCGAAGATATCAATCTGGATTCGATTCAGACGGACAATGAGATGGTTTTAATCTACGATATGGATGACCTGTCCGAAAAGGCAGTTACCTTAAACGAAAATGCCGTTATGGTCTGCAGAAAAGGCGAATATTTCACAGACGATGAGATTCTGAAATCGTTAAAAGAAGAACTGACGATCCAGATTCGTGGTCTTGAGGATGAGATTTCGATGATCGATGAGAAGCTTGCGACCTACCGGGAAGATCTGGCATTTGTCGGTCATCTGGCAGATGAGAGGCACCTGGATGCGGCAGATATTGAACGAAAGCTGAATCAGGATCTGTTAAATAAAAAGGATGAGGTCCGTGAGCTTCAGGATCGTATAGCAGAACGGACAAGCCGGATCACGCATCAGAAAGAAGATGAGGCATCCGTAAAAGAAAAGCTGCATGAGCTGGAGGAAGACAAATCGATCCTGCTTCGTATTAAGGAGCTTTCTGATCTGGCAGTCGAGGAGGAAACCCGTTATACGGAGAATGTTCAGAAAGAGCAGCGGATCACCGGACAGATCGAAGAACTGAAGCGGGATGCAGTCAGATGGAATACAACTGTGAGCGAGACGGAAGCACGGATGCTTGCGATCGCAAACAGTATTCAGGATATACAGGATAAATGGCAGAATTATTTCAAACCTTATTACCCGGAGGATGGAAAAGTGGATGTGTCACTGGATCCAAAGCAGAAGATTCAGGTGGCACTTGGACAGGAAACGGAAGATGTATCCAGACGGGATATCGAGATCCTTACGATCTCTGATGAAGTGCTGGAGACAGAATTTATGGCGATGTATGCAGTAGCAAATAAAAATGCACCGGATGTAGAGGATAAGAAGAAACTGGTTCAGGCATTGTCACAGTCAATGGATCGTATCCTGCATACGATCGAGAAGCGTGGCGTGAAGCTTTCGGATCTGGAAGCACAGACACAGTTATTTGCCACATCCGAGCAGCAGTTACAGGCACTTTCTGATGAATTGATGCGTCTGGAACTGGTATCAGCATCGATGGCGGAAGAACTGAAGAATGTATCAAAGGCTTCCGGCAGATTGGAAGGAAATATCGAATATGCGGTTGCCAGTCTGAAAAAGACTTATGGTGAAGATGCATATGCAGAAGAACAGATTTCTCTAAGTGAAGCAGAGCAGGCGATCGCACAGGGCGATCAGATCCTTGCCGAGCTGGAACAGAGTTATAAGAAGACAGCAGAGGAATATGAGACCTGTAACAAAGAGCAGGGCTATATGATCGAGCTTTATAAAGATGTAAAACGTATCGTAGATACAAATGACATTAATGTAGAAAACGGTAAGCTGTTAGAAGCCGGAAAAGAGGAGCTGCGACAGGCATTTGAGACCAGTCTGTTACGATATGACAGAAGCCGCAAGAATTTGGAAAAGACAAGAAATGAACTGATGCGGTTCAAGGGACAGACAGCGGAAGCACTCAGCGAAATGGGTGTATTCGAGATGGCAGAAACGATCCGCAGAGATGTCATCATACCCGAAAACTACTATGATGCAAAGGCGTTGCTTGAAAGCCTGTTACAGATCATTTCCTATATCGATCTGGAAAAGGAAAGAGTGGAAAAGGGAATCGAAGATATGGTTGCGATCAAGGAGAATTTCTGCAGTCAGTGTTTACAGCGTTGTATGGATGTAAAGACTGAGCTTGAGAAGCTTCCAAAATTATCGAAGATTACCGTCGGAGAAGAAGTGATCCGTATGGTCGATCTGACGATCCCATATGTGAAAGAAGAATTTCTTGCACAGCGCATGTCTGATTATATTGACGATATCGTAAAAGGCGCAGATGCCTATGAGGATGAGCGGAAGCGTGTTCGCTATATCCGTGACTGCCTTGCATTGAAGCGGTTATTTGGCGTAATGGTCACAGACATGAATGCGATCAAGCTGAAACTATATAAGAGAGAGCGTATCAAGGAGCAGAGCCGGTATCTTCGTTATGAAGAAGCGGTTGGTAGTACCGGACAGTCACAGGGTATCTACATTCAGTTTCTGGTTGCGATCATCAACTATATTGCAGGTATGTATTCCTATGGTGCAGAGGGCGAGATCTCTACAAAGACGATCTTTATCGATAATCCGTTTGGTGCGGCAAAGGATGTATATATCTGGGAGCCGATTTTTGCCATGCTTGCAGCTAATCATGTGCAGTTGATTGTTCCTGCCCGTGGCGCAACTCCGGCAATCACCGGCAAATTTGATGTGAACTACGTTCTTGGCCAGCAGATGGTCGGTAGCCGTCAGCAGACGGTTGTTGTCGATTACACCAGCAAGACCTCGCAGGAGGAACTGGAATATCAGGACATCACCTACCAGCAGGCAACCTTCGACTTTATATAAGGTGTTATACCGTACAAACAAATGCCGAACATACCATTTGTTACGCAAAACACTTGCGTTCGATTCTCACGCAGCGGTGCTAAACTCACTGCTTATGCAGTTCGTTAAGAACCGGCGTTCGAATAGGTTTGCTACACAAAGGTATGTTCGGCATTTGTTCTGATATGATTGTCAAACAGATCTATAACCCCAAAAGCAGGTATAGAACCAAAATGAAAGAGATTATTACATATTATTCCGTAAGACGCTTGCGCTCTAATCCTCGTGCAACGGTACATAAGGTTGCAAAGGACGCAACCTAAGTACCGGCCTCGGATAAGGCTTACTTCATAACAGTAATAATCTCTTTCATTTTGCCTAAAATGTTAGAATTGTTTTACAATAGCCCCATGCATATTATAGTCTATAAGCTTTTTCTGCATTTACGCAAAACACTTGCGTTCGAATAGGTTTACTGATGGTAGTAGCTTAAGAAATCAGCAATTCTTCCCATAGCGGTTTTAAGCTGCACGATATTCGGCAGATATACGATACGGAAATGATCCGGGTCTGTACAGTTGAAGCCGGTACCACAGGTGATCAGGATCTTCTTCTCACGGAGAAGATCAAGGGCAAACTTCTCATCATCCTTGATATGGAACTTCTCCTGATCCAGTTTCGGGAATATGTAGAAAGCAGCCTTTGGCTTTACAACGGATACACCGGGAATGTCACAGAGGGCGTTGTAGATATATTCACGCTGTTCGTAGATTCGTCCGCCCGGAAGCAGAAGTTCATCGGCACTCTGATAACCGCCCAGAGAAGTCTGAACGATACTCTGTGCAGGAACATTTGAACAAAGACGCATTGAAGACAGAAGATTCAGACCTTCGATGTAGCCTTTTACATGATCCTTTCTGCCGCACAGACACATCCATCCGATACGATAACCGGCTACACGATGGGATTTGGACAGACCATTGAAGCTGATCGTGAATACATCCGGTGCCAGAGATGCGAGTGCAACATGCTTTCTGCCATCCATAACCAGTCTGTCGTAGATCTCATCTGCAAACAGGATCAGATCGAATTCTCTTGCAAGATCAACGATCTGTTCCAGAATCTCCTTTGGATATAAGGCACCTGTTGGGTTATTTGGATTGATCACAACGATACCCTTTGTATTTGGAGTGATCTTACTTCTCATATCATCGATATCCGGATACCAGTCACTCTGTTCATCACAGATATAGTGAACAGCAGTACCGCCTGCCAGTGTGACAGAAGCTGTCCATAATGGGTAATCAGGAGAAGGAACCAGAATCTCATCTCCATTATTTAAAAGTCCCTGCATAGACATGGTGATCAGTTCACTTACACCATTTCCGGTATAGATATCGTCAATTCCGACATTTGGAATATGCTTTAACTGGCAATACTGCATGATAGCCTTTCTCGCGGAGAATAAGCCCTTGGAATCGGAATATCCTTCGGTGTCTCTCAGATTGTAAGACATGTCTTTGATGACTTCATCCGGTGCGTGAAAACCAAATGGTGCAGGGTTTCCGATATTCAGTTTCAGAACATCAATGCCCGCTGCCTGCATGCGGTTTGCTTCGTCCATAACTGGACCTCTTATGTCATAACAAACGTTATCGAGTTTCGTTGATTTTTCGTATGTTCTCATGCGATATACCTCTCTTTATAAGAATTTATCCGGCTCCCAAAACCGGAAGTTAAGCAACCTTAAGAATCCATTCTTGTACAGGAAACTGTTGTTATGGGAATCTGCCGGACTTTATAAGATGACAATAAAAAAGCCCAAGCAAATAAATTTTGCTTAGGGCGAACTTATCATTTTATAGTCCGTGTTACCACCTAACTTCAGGAAAAACTTCCTGCACTCTGTACGGCCAGATCTCTTAACCGTTGTTCCTGTAACGTGGAACCTTCCGTTGACTGCTAATCTAAAACCTATTTCGCAATCACAGCTCGGGGACTGCTTCCTTAAGATGTTCTACAGGCTCACACCAACCGCCTGCTCTCTGAAGTAACACTTGCTTAAGTACTCCTTCCTGTCATAGCCTTTGATTTTTCTAAAAGTCTAGCACTGCACAAGGGAAAAGTCAACTTAATTTTTATGCAAATTTTTTGGACGGTCAAATGTGTGTAGCAGATGAAAATGGATAATAAACGCAGGCATATATCAACTGGAATTGAATGGTATATTTATTGGTTTATAATGCAAATAGATGTGAATTGTTCGACAGAGCCTTAATTAAATATACAATATATGCAATTAATACCACAATGCAATAAATGAACACAAAAAGACAAAATAAATACAATAAAATGATTAAATTGTCAAAAAATAATGTTGACAAATCGGGTATTATCACATATAATAAAGATACATTAAAGAACGGTCATCAAACAGATGCCACCCGGATAAACAGATCGAGGTCCGGTACACGGAAACTGGTCAAAAGTAAAAGATGTTTTCCGGAAGTTCAAGGAAGGAGGAGATTCCGTTGGATACAATTGAAGAACAGTTTTATCGTAGCAGCATACATGATTGGGAAGTTGTTTCCACACGGGATGCCTTATCGATATAACTTGAAACAAGTCCCCACACGGATGCCGGTTCGGCATAGATTGAAGTATCGGGACGTAGGTATTAGATTACCGGTTATGTTCTGCTAGGATTGTTCAAAAACACAAGATATAGATAGTGTTTCAAGGGCATTAGGCTATATCACATAGACGCTTAGAAATTGTTGGAAGGATTGGTACAACATAGTATCTGTTCAGGCAGTGACTGTTACAGATGCCACTTGTTTAGATTCGTTATAAGCAGGAGTTTATATAATATGTACCATTGCGGTATAACATTTCACATCTTTTGAAATATTGTACCATACATCTAAGATTTGAATGATGCAGTTGCATCGGGAGCATACATAATTGCTCATCCTTCAGTAGAATTTATTTATAGATTTTATATAAAATGGCGTTTTATATGGCAGGTGTGGAAACCTCGAATATTTACAGAATACTTCGATAATAATCTAAAATTAAATACATACAAAGACCCAGGTGCTTATGCATCTGGGTTTTTGTATGTATTTGTATGAAAAAGGTGGCAGTCAACCCACAGCAGGTGGATGGTCAATTGACATTAATGGTGATATCGTTATTTGAAGCACATTGCCAGTAAAGGCGGGTGCTTGTTTGAGTCCAAAGGACGAGTTGGCACAGGAGCCTTTACGAATCAGGCATGTGCATCAAATAGAAATCGAAATGAGTCAATTGACCATCCACCTGCTGTGGGTTGACTGTCACCTTTTTTTCATACCGTCTGATCAGGCGGAACAAAGAGCGGGAGATATGGGATATTATAAGAGAAAACAGCTGTAATAATGATAAGTCCGATCAGAAGAATATAACCGATACTATACACCCATTTTGGAATCTGGTGGAGCGAAAGCAGGTGAATCACACTTAGAAGCTGTCCTGCCAGAATACCGATGCCATAGGCTGTAAGGTCGATAGACATTCCGGTAAGTCCGAATCCGCCGGAGAACACATAATAGATGCTGACAATGATCAGATCTGAGATGCAGACGCTGGCTGAGATCATCAGGATCACTTTATGGATCGAAGGTCCACAGGGAATAAAATGCAGACCATAAAGAATCAGCATGACGATGAGCACCGGATACAGGGTAAGCTTCAGATGCTCCCAGATACTTTCATTGATCGGTGTGCACCAGGCGACCAGATTACTTTTCTCTAAGATGACATATAGAAAATGCCAGCCGCTTCCAAGTATCACAATACAGATGGAAGAGAAAACACTCCAGATAAAAAAGTTGTGTTTAACAGACTGATTCATTGAAATCCTCCATATTATTTTGTGGTATTAATTGCTGTTATATGCCAGCAATTTATGTTATTATATCTATATAATATATTCACAAAAACCAGAATATATGCAAAAACATCGGCTGTTGATTATATCAGTAACAGATATAGCAAGATTAATGACTGATAAGATGATCACCAGGAGGGATGAGAGAGATGAAATGTAACAATTGTGGAACAGAAAATGCAGATGGACAGCAGTACTGTCAGGGATGTGGAGCGGCATTATATGGGCAGAGTAATATGTATACTCAGCAGAATCAGAATACATATGGACAGCAGAATGCAGGTACATATGCTCAACAAAATGCTGGAACATATGGACAGCAGAATTTGTATAGTCAGCAGGCATATACAACACCTCCACAGCAGGTTGTTTATAATCAGAGAATAACAAAAGAAAATCTGCCTTACGAATTTCAGCCGATTTCCATGTGGGGATATTTTGGATATCAGATTTTGTTTATGATTCCTATAATAGGATTTATCATTCTGATTGTTTTTGCACTTGGTGGAACAAAGAATGTAAACCTGAAGAATTTTGCAAGATCTTATTTCTGTGTTGCAATTATAATTTTAGTAGTAGTATTGATCATAGCGGCAACAGGCGGACTGGCAATTCTTGGAAGTGGTATGAATATGTAAAAAATTTCTGAGTTTACAACGTGCCTGTGAATGAATATACATATGATGGCCATATAGAAGATGGCTTCAGATATAATAATCAATGAATAAAGGAGTTATACAAATGGATTACAATAGCCTGAGCTTAAAGATGCATGAGGAAAACAAAGGAAAGGTTGAGGTCATCTCAAAGGTTAAGATCAAAGACAGAGACGACTTAAGTACAGCATATACACCGGGTGTTGCAGAGCCATGCAGAAAGATCCGTGACAATAAGGCTGATGTATACAAATATACATGTAAGGGCAATATGGTAGCGGTTGTTTCAGATGGAACTGCCGTTCTCGGGCTTGGAGATATCGGACCGGAAGCTGCGATTCCTGTTATGGAAGGCAAAGCGATCCTGTTCAAAGAATTCGGTGGAGTGGATGCATTCCCAATCTGTCTTGATACAAAGGATGTAGATGAGATTGTAGAAACCGTAAAACGAATCGCTCCTGTATTTGGCGGTATCAATCTGGAGGATATATCAGCACCAAGATGTTTTGAGATTGAGAGAAGATTAAAGGAAGAACTGGATATCCCTGTATTCCATGACGATCAGCACGGGACAGCTATCGTTGTATCCGCAGGTCTGATCAATGCACTGAAGCTGGTAGGTAAGGATTTCGATAAAGCAAATGTTGTAATTAATGGTGCAGGTTCAGCAGGTATCTCTATCTGCAAGCTGCTTCTTCAGCTAGGTATCGGAAACGTAGTTCTGGTTGATAAGCAGGGTGCTCTCTGTCCGGGTCAGGAATGGATGAATTCGGCACAGGCAGATATGGCAGAGATTACAAATAAAGACAGACAGACTGGAAATCTTGCGGAGATCATGAAGGGCAAGGATGTATTTATCGGTGTATCGGCTCCGAATATCGTAACGGCAGAGATGGTAGCATCCATGGCCACAGATCCAATTGTATTTGCTATGGCGAATCCGACACCGGAGATTATGCCGGAGGAAGCAAAGAAGGGCGGCGTTCGTGTTATGGCGACAGGACGTTCCGACTATCCAAATCAGATCAACAATGTTCTGGTATTTCCCGGTATCTTTCGTGGAGCACTGGATGCGAAGGCAACAGGTATTACAGAAGAAATGAAGATGGCAGCAGCAAAAGCTATTGCATCTATCGTAACCGATGAGGAATTAAATGAAGAGTACATTATTCCGGGTGCGTTTGATGACAGAGTAGCAAAAGTGGTAGCTAAGGCAGTTGCGGATGAAGCACATAAGCTTGGTATAACAAAATAACAGAGACTTGCTGAAAATCTGATGGCCGGTAATACAGTAACAATTTTCGGCAGGTAAGCTGCAGGTTTGGACAGAAAGGAGATCTTATATGACAGATGATTTTGTGACACTCACGATTGAAAGACAGAAGAATATCGCACTGATCGCACATGACAGCAAAAAGGCTGAGATGATCGAGTGGTGCAATGACAATAAGGACATACTGAAGAATCATTTTCTTTGCGGAACCGGAACAACAGCTCGGATGATCGCAGATAAGACCGGACTGCCGGTTCGCGGATATAACAGCGGTCCTTTAGGCGGTGACCAGCAGATCGGAGCCAAGATCGTAGAAGGCAGGATCGATATGGTGATCTTTTTTTCAGATCCACTGACGGCACAGCCACACGATCCGGACGTAAAAGCGCTGCTTCGTATTGCACAGGTATATGATATTCCGATCGCAAATAATAAATCAACTGCTGATTTTATGATCAATTCCAAATATATGGATCAGGAATATGACCATAAGGTTATCAATTTCAAGAAAAATATCAAACAGCGCGCGGAAACTTTATAAAACAGATAGAAAAATACGAAATAAATTCCACGTTCAGTTAGAAATTGCCCTGTCAGGTTGTTCTATAATGTGACTTTTTTTGACAGAATACAAGAGTAGCTTTTGTACACATTATAGAATAAACATAATTGGAGTGGACAACTTGGCAGGAATCGATAAAGAGATGTTTGGTCAACGTCTTAGAGAGATCCGAAAGAAACATGGGATGACTCAGGCTGAACTTGGAGAAAAGACCGGTCTTGCAGATAAATATATCAGCAGGATTGAGACAGGAAAAGCAGATGTTTCCCTGGACTGTTTTGTAAAGCTGGTGAATGCATTTGATGTTCCCGCAGATTATTATCTTCAGGATAGTATAAGCTATGACTATAAGGTCGAAGGCGGAGAACTGGAGAAATATGTATCTTTTCAGCGGTTTGGTACTGCAAAGACAGAACAGTTACTGGCGGTTCTTGATAAGCTGATCATGCTTATGGATATAACCAAATAGTCGGTAATCAGATAAATATAATCGGGGGGGACAAATGATACAAATAGCAATTTGTGATGATGATGCGGTTATGCTCACAGAGATGCAGAGTGTAATTACACAACATATGGAACAGAAAAATCTTAATTATCAGCTATATTCTTATCAAAATGGAGAAGCATTATTGCTGGGAACGGAAGATGCCGGAATGTTTCATATTGTTTTTCTGGATATTGAATTAACAAGAATGGATGGGATTCGGGTAGCAGGAATACTACGGGAGAAATACCCATCCATTATTCTTGTCTTTATATCTGCGTATAGTGAATATTATAAGGCGGCTTTTGATGTTCAGCCTTTTCAGTTTCTTGATAAGCCGGTTGCGGCAGACAGGCTTCTTTTAACATTAGATCAGGTTTTAGAGCGTGTTGTCAATGACACGGAGCTTCTAACATTCTGTCAGAATCGAGTTTATTATTCTATCAAAATTGGTGATATTGTTTATCTGGAAAGCAATAAGCGTATGATAACAGCTTTTTGCACTTCCGGGACATATGAATTTTATGACAAGCTGGAACATCTGGAGGAGTATCTTGGAACAAGACAGCAGAGGTTTGTTCGGATCCATCGGTCTTTTCTCGTAAATACGAATCATATTCGAACGATTTCCTATACTTGCGTAGGTATGAGTAATGGCGTGGAATTGATGATCAGCCGGGATAAAAGAAGCCGGGTGCGTGAGTACTATACAAAGTGGCTGGAAGGAATGAATTTTTGATCCGGATGATCACGCTGGCGTCTGATCTATTCTATCTTTGGAATATAAGATCTTTGGGGCATGCGTTATATCATCGGTCGAAATATAAAAGTACAACAGAGATCATGCTGGAAATGATATGGTTGTGTGTCTACTGCATTATTTCCCGCATGATATCAATATATAAAAATCTGGTATTTGTAAGTTTGTTTTTTTTGTACTTTTTATTTTTTAAATTACTTTTTGATAGTGCAGAGAAAAAAGCTTTATTGACCTCGGTTTATCTTGTATTAATGCAGGTTATTGCAAAGATATTCATCCATGTTGTATTTGCAGAACATGGATGGCTTGAAAAGATGAAGGGAAGACCGGCTGTCCCGATAGAGATGTATCGCATTATTCTTTCAAATTTGCTGGTGTGTCTGTTTATAAAGATCTATATTCTAATCTACAAATTCTTACTTAATCGATATAATAACAGATTTCAAAAAATTGAAACAAAAAAATTATTTATAGAAGCAGATCGTCTGGATCATCATCTGTATTTTTCTGATTGGCTGGAGGCTGTGTTGATCCCATGTATGTCCATGGTGGTTATAGGAGCTTTTTTTATGGATAATACAAGGTGTCGGATAGTCTGGATGACCATGGCTGTCTACAGTATTAATTTGATGGCGCAGGATCTCTATATGAGAACAAGAAATGAGAGAAGTTCGACAGTATTTGTCTGGAATATTCAGAGACAGGCAGAACAGTATCGTGCTTATTGTCATTCGCTTGGAGAAGCTTGGGAAAGAAACAGGCGTTTTCGGCATGATCTGAAGAAGCAGTATATGTTAGAACGGATTTATCTGGAACAGGGCGAATATGAAAAGCTAGAACAGGAATATGACCGCGTGATCCAGATCACTTCGTCGCGTGAGGTTATAAGTGGTCATGTTATGACAGATGCCATTCTTTCCTGTAAGCGTTCGGAAGCGGATCAGCGGCAGATCGGACTTATGGTGGAGACTTCAATACCGACAGATCTTGCAATCAGTGACTATCATCTGAATATGCTGCTTGGAAATATACTGGATAATGCGATTCGTCATACCGGACTAGGAGGACAGATTTGGATCAAGATGGTTTATGATCGGCAAAATCTTCTGATCCATTGTAAAAATACCGTGGATGAATGTGAAAACAGATCAACAGATTCCGGATCTTCTGACGGATGTGGAGAGTCGTTTGTTCCGGGTATAAAAAATGGAGTGGCAAATTCTGAAATGCATGGAATCGGACTGCATATCATGAGGGAAATTGTTGCTTATTATAATGGAACGATGGATATAAAAAGGACGAATTGCGAGTACATAGTAATGATAATTTTGGAGCTTACTTACCAAAAGTTACATTGAGACATACCATTTATTACATTTGTGATAAAAATGCTCCTTTTTTGTGTATAGTGTGGGTGTCGGCAGATATGAAAGGCTGTCGAAGAAAACAGATGAAAAGGAGGGTAGCGAGACATATACAGATAACAGCTGTCGGACATTTGTAATTCCGGTATTCAGGCGCCGGATGCGGGAAGATAAGAATGGATTTGACAGGATGTAAAATTAAAAATTCATAAGATGTCAAAATGGGCAGTACAGGCTGTGTTATACGGACTGTACTGCTTATTATATATGTGTCTACACATATCTTTCCAGGGTGATGTAGATGCGTCCTTTCTGTGTCTCTTTGCCACAGCCTTTATAGATGAATTTGCCGTAGCCACGGATGGAGAAAGTGTCATCCGGTTTTAGTGTGTAACTGTTATTTTCCAGAACACGGTTGTTGAGAAAGACTTTTTTCTCCCGAAACAGGATAACAGTCTGGCTTCTGGATAACTTGGTAACAGCTGCAATCACAGCGTCGATTCGCTCGGATGCAGCGATGCATTGACATTCTTCAAGAGTAGAGGTGATGTCAGGTAGAGCTGAGTCCGGACATGGGATACAGCGCACGGATGTATGTTTAATGCGGGTCAGATTCTCGGAAATATAGTCAGCGATAGAAGACACACAGAAGACATAGGCTGTGTTTCGGATGCCGCTTCTGGATGATGCTTTCATGATGATATCTCCGGTCATCTCACGTTCAATACCAAGATTCATCAGAGAGCCAAGGACATCACGATGAGATAATTCATCTGAGAATTTGTCCATCAATGGAGTAATTTGTAAAATCGTGATAGGAAAGGGCAAATCATAACCTGTTGTGTCCTCGGAACCGAATCGTATCATTACACGGTCGCAGCCGTCTCTTCCTCCGAAAATCTCATATGGAATATGAGAAATATCCGGTAGCATACTATAAAAAATATCCAGGTCGGATGCAGACAAAAAATTAGTAAATGTGTAAATGTTCTTTTGGTAGGCTTTGTTTGCCAGATCATTTAAATGACCCT